>Ga0172378_10004699_pt1 | contig 12779 bp, 11 predicted proteins | sample GrowelOW332metaG_FD_119755 | JGI IMG/M metagenome (GOLD analysis project Ga0172378, IMG submission 119755) | Groundwater microbial communities from an aquifer near a municipal landfill in Southern Ontario, Canada - Pumphouse #3_1 metaG | ecosystem: Environmental > Aquatic > Deep subsurface >...
ACTTTGATAATTCGTGGTATGGCAGTAGGGGAATTACAGCCAAGAGATTTCTTTAAAATTCTATTTAAAGAGCTTCGAGTCAGCTTGTTAGTGGGCTCTGTATTAGCCCTAGTCAATTTCTTACGTATCATTATCTTTTATAAGGATGCAAGTATGCTTGTTGCTTTGACGGTCTCAATTGCAATTTTGTTTACCATAATATTATCTAAATCTTTAGGTTGTACCTTGCCAATTATTGCAAAGAAGATTCATGTAGACCCTGCAATGATGGCAGCTCCTATGATTACAACGATAGTGGATGCTTGTTCCTTGGCTATCTATTTTACTCTTGCTAAGGAAATATTACATCTTTAGAAGAGTTAAAAAGATTAAAGAAGTATTGATGGGTTTTTTTAAGATAAGTGGTAAAATAAGATTTAAAAGGTGTAAATATGAAAAGAATTATTATTACAATTGCAGTTTTGCTAATGATTATTAGTTGCTCTTCAACCGTTGCAGTTAATCGATTAAATGGAACAGAGGCAATAGATTTATCGGGTAACTGGAATGCTACTGATATCGATATTGTTTGTACTTCCTTAATCAAACAATGCTTAGCGAGTCCTTGGGAGTTGCAATATAAACTAAATAATGGTGTTAATTTGCCAACAATTATTGTGGGTACTATTATTAACAATTCTAGTGAACATATAGATACTGCGATCATTGCGAAAAAGATTGAAGTGGCATTAGTCAATTCAGGCTCTGCACAAATGGCAGCAGATTATAACCAAAGAGCTGAAGTTAGAGCTGAAAAAGAGGACCAACAATACAATGCTAGCATTGAAACAGCGGCTCAGCTTGCCTCTGAAGTAGGATCTGATTATATGCTTCAAGGCTCTGTTAGAACTAACTATGATTACCTTAATGGTAAAGCTGTTCGAACTTATTATGTGAGTTTGGAATTAGTAGATCTCACCACAGGGCTAAAAGTTTGGATAGGAGAAGAGCAGATTCAAAAGTTTATCAAGCAAGCTAAATATCGTTTCTAAAAGGCGGGGTAAATGAAAAAGCTATTAATCTGTTGTGTGTGTAGTATCTTGTTATTTTCTTGCGCTTCTACAGAGCCTAACAATTGGATGAACACTGTTTATGATGAGCAGTATAATAAAGAAGACTTTATGTGTGCTCTTGGTGTGGGATACTCTCAAGAAAAGGCTTATCAAGAGGCCTTAGACAATATTTCACAAGCTTTTCTTGTTAACATCAATTCTAGTTTGTTATTAAAGAGTTCTAATGAAGTTGATACCTTGCAATCTGTCTCACTACAAACTAGCTCTGTCGATTCTATTATAGGACTAGAGATTGTTAATAGCTTTTATGATGGGAATCAATACTTTGTGAGAGTTGCTTTAGATAAAAACAAGGCGATAAAGTACTATACTAATTCAGTCCTAAGCTTAAAACGAGATTTTGATAATCTAGTTTTAGAGATAAAGAGTGTAGACAGTTTAATTACCAAACTTGATAAATTATCAGAGCTTGATGAGCTAGTTTTAAAGCTTGATAAGAATGTCTTCTTATTAAGTCTTTTATCTAATACTAGCTATCCACTCTATTACTCACAGTATTCAGTACTGCTTAATACAACTTTAAAAGGAAGAACTTATCTTTTAGATTTTCAAGTCGAGGATGCTATTAAAGAGTCTTTCTTGCAATATTTTGATCAAGAGCTTAATTTATTAGGTCTGGTTAAAACTGATAAAGAGCCAGATCTTACTATCACATTAACAGGCAGTTATGATTCAGCGCTTAAGAATAACCAAGTATTTATCAATTATAATTTTACAGCAAAACTTGCCGATAAAGATAGCTCCCTCTCTTTTCCAATGGTAGGACGCGTTGTTGCCGTTGATAACAACTCGGCTAAGCGTAAGCTCCATTTGACGATAAAAAAGGAGTTGCAGGATTTTTGGGAGGCTTACGTTAAATGAAGAAACTCGTTCTGTCTTTTATCGTCGTTTTACTTTTTATTAGCTGTACATCCACAGTAAATCTTAAATCGACTGAATTTAAATTGCAGGATGGGGATTATAATGCCGCCTTTGATGATTATGTTGCAAAGTCAAAAGTGGTGAAAGCACAACAAGGTGATATCGTCTTAAATTTAGATTTAGGAATGCTCGCTCACTATGATAGCAAGTATAGCGAAAGCAATACGCTGTTGACTCGAGCAGAAGATTCTATAACTGAAAATTTTACTCAAAGCGTCACTGCTAAAATAGGTACCTTCTTAGTAAATGATAATACAGCTGCCTACAGAGGGGAAGATTATGAGGATATTTATATCAACATCTTCAAATCTTTAAATTATTACCATCTAGGTAAAATAGAAAGTTCTATGGTAGAGCTGAGACGTATGAGTGAAAAGCAAACTAAGTTGGAAGTAAAATATAATATTCAAACTGATAAAATTCTTTCTTCCTCCTCAAGCGCTAGTTCTTATTTAAAAGGGTATAGAGGACAATATTTTACTAACTCCGCTTTAGCCCAATACCTTACTATGATATTTTCTCGTAACTTGAAAGATATCAATACTTTTAATCTCTCGAAACAATATTTTGCCAACTCTTATGTAGCTTTATCTGATTACTATACCAGTGGACAAACACTTTCCTTAGCGGAGGAAGTGTATGAATATCCATCTTTAATGGCAAGAGTAAACTTCTTAGCTTTTAATGGCTTAATACCTACAAAGTATGAGCGCTTTGATGCTATACCTTATTTTGATACCTATATTAGAATTGCCTATCCAGTCCTTGGTGAATACAGAACTAGTGTTTCTAAAATTGTTGTTAAGGTAGCTGAAAACACGCTTCAGCTTAATTTAGTTGAAAGCATAGGGGATATTGCAAAATCTGTCTTTAGAGCAAACCAGAGTGTAAGTATAAACAAATCTATCGTTCGCTCAATTACCAAAAACCTTACAACAGATATTACCTCTGGCATTGTTAAAGAAGTGGGTAAGAATTCCTCTGATCAATCGACATCAAGCTTTCTAGATGCACTTTCAAGTATTGTTAAAGTCTTTGGGCGGACTGCTAGTGCTGCTAGTGAAAGTGCAGATGTGAGATGTGCCCACTTTCTTCCTTCTTGTGCCTGGGCAGGTGGTATAACCCTTGCTGAAGGTAATTATGATATTACAGTTGATTACTACAATAAATTTGGAAAGCTCTTATTTACTAAAACCTTCCCTAATTTTGAAGTGAAGAATAATCAAGTAAACTTAGTAGAAACCTATTGTCTTCTTTAAATAGTTTATCTACTTTTGTAGAACATATTCAAAGGTGGTGTTATGCAAATCAATTCAATTGAAGCTAAAGGTATCTTAACTAAATCTAATCTTCCTGTTGGAGATTATTCTGTCAATCCTTATGGAGGTTGTACCCACGCTTGTAAGTATTGTTACGCCTCTTTTATGAAACGCTTTACAAACCATAGTGAACCTTGGGGCGAATATTTAGATGTTAAGTATTGGCCTAAGATTAAAGATAATACTAAATACAAAGGTAAAGAAGTTTTCATCGGCTCAGTAACCGATCCTTATAACAGCTATGAGGAGGTCTATGGCCGTACTAAAGAGTTCTTAGAACAAATGCAAGGTAGTGGTATAAAACTTAGCATTACTACGAAATCTGATCTAATAGTCCGTGATTTAGATTTAATTAAAACCTTTAAAAATCCATCGGTGGCCTGGAGTATCAATACTCTTGATGAAGAGTTTCGCTCAGCTATGGATAAGGCTGTAAGCATTGAAAGAAGGTTTAAAGCTATGGAAACTTTTCATAACGCAGGGATTAGGACTGCTTGTTTTATTTCCCCAATCTTTCCAGGACTCACAGATGTAGAAGCAATAATTGAAAGAGCTAAAGATGTTTGTGATGAGATCTGGCTAGAGAACTTAAATTTAAGAGGTAGCTTTAAAACTATCATTCTCGATTACATTAAAGAAAACAAAAGTGAGCTTGTTCCCTTATATGAAGAAATCTACAATAAGAACAATAGAACCTATTGGTTTAATTTAGAAAAAGAATTAAAAGCTTATGTACTCTCCCTAGGCTTTCCTTATGTATATTCAGGAGAAGAAAAACCTAAATCTACAAAGCCTGTAGTTGTTAACTTTTTTTATCATGAGCTGATAAGAAAGTCTTCTAGGAAAGATAATGACTAACGAAGAGTTAATTGCCTTGCTTTGGAATAAAGATAACAACAAAGCCTATGCAGCCTTAAAAGAAGTTGAGGCTGCTAGCAGTTGTTATTATGACTATTTTGAGCAAGGGGTAAAACTACTTCAAAGCGGTAAGAACTTGCTAATAGTGCGAGGAGCTCGCTTTATTGCAAGTCTTGCCCTTTATGATGTAGATAACAAGATAGATAATATTTTACCGCTTTTCTTTGAAGCGTTAGCCTCAGATAAGGTAACACAAGTAAGACAAGTGCTTGCCTCACTTTCAAAGATTATCAAAGTTAAACCAGCTTTAAGACAAGAAATAAAAGAAGAATTATCCCACTATTATTATGCTTCTATCTCAGACTCCTCTAAATCCTTGATAGCTAAAGATATTCTTAAAATTATTGGTTAGTAAGCCACTATTACAAATATTTATAAATTATTATATTTAAACTAATTACACTTGTTTTATAGTTTTATAAAGACAAGTATTAAAGAACGCTCCCAATTATAGATAGTAAGGTGTACTAATAAACACAAAATGACTATTACTTTTACATCAGATATACTATCCTTTTAAAAGAATGGTTGTTCTAATGGAGTTGTGTGGGCCCATGAAAGTTTCAAAGAAAATGAATAATAACGAAAAGCGTGAGCGTGGTCTTAAGCTTGCAACTTATGAAGAAAGCTTAAGAAGTGTTGCGTGCAATATTATCGGTGCAAATATAATTATTTTGCTTGCTGTTTATTTTGGAGCTAATAATACAGCCCTTGGTATTATATCCTCAGCAAGTTATTTTACCGGAGTTCTGATACCCTTTGTTTTGAAGTTTTTAAACGGCAAAAGTTTGATAAAATCACTGTCGTGGGTTTGGCTGCTCTCTGGTCTTATCTCGATAGGATACCTAGCACTCTTTTATACTGAAGGTAGTGTTGCAATAGGGATATTGCTCTTTTGCTACATTATGTGTTTGATGTTTAGAATAATAGGCTCACCGCTTTGGGAGTATCTATTAAAACTATTATCAACATCAAAAACAGCAGGAAAAGTAATAGGAAAGGTCTCAAACACATTCCAAATCTCCTCCCTTGTTACACAGCTAGCTCTGGTGCTGTTGATGGAAGTTAAGTTCTTTTCAACGCTTCAAGGCTTGGTCCTACTCTTAATGGTCGGGGTGCTCTTTCAAGTAGTTTCCTTCTTCCCTTTAATTCGAATACCTCTAGATCAGACGCTATCTTATAATGCTGGAGAGGGTGTTCTAAAGACCTTCTTAGTTGCAATGAAACAAAGTGAGCTGAGAAAATATTTAGCCCTTCGTTGGCTCCTTTTACAAGTTACAATTATCTTTGCAATGATGGTCCCTTTTATGAAAGTGGTACTAAACGTTCAAGAAAGTATAATCTTCATCTATTCTGCGATAATATCTGCAAGCTATATTATAGCAGGGAATATCAACAAGTATTTGGCTGACCGTTTTGGTAGCAAACCTTTGATGTTACTTTCAACTTCAGTTTTGTTGTTATCGACTCTTGCTATGTGCTTTTATCATGAATCCCTTGGTTCTTTTTGGTTTATTGGCCTTGCAATAATTCTTTCTTTTCTTGTACAGCTATGCAACATGTTAATACAGCGCTTATACACTAAGGTAATACCTAACCAAGGTGCGATAGCTTTCAATTCGATGTTCTTCTTTGTTCTGGCAATCATGTCCTTAGCAACTGGTTTGCTTAATGGTAAATTGATCGACCTTGGAACTTCTTATCCTATCTTTGCTAATAGCTACTCCTTAGTATTCTTCTTTGCCTTAACACTAATACTAATTTGTCTTTTTATAACATTTCGTATCAAAGAGCTTGGCTCTGTGAAAACTGGAGAAGTTGCTAAGGTATTATTTTCAATCAATGATTTACAAACTATTAAGAAGGTTGACCAATTATCTGGCTTAAATAACAAGCTAAAGAGAAAGAAGATTTTGATGGAAATTGGTTATAACCACACAAATATTGCAAAAGATAAAATGCATGAAATACTTGCCTCTTCTTTCTCTTTTGATACTTATGAGATTTTGAGAAGTTTAAGTGATAAGCCAAATAAAGCAATGATAGGGGATCTAATAGCGCTAGCTGAAGATGATGATTCGTTTGTGCAACTAGAAGCTGTAAACGCCTTAAGTAGCTATCCTAATAACGATTGCGTTACAGAGACTCTAACCAAACTTTTGAATGCGAGATGGGCCTCTATTCGCTCTATGGCAGCACGTAGTCTTGCAATCATCACAGGACCTAATGAAGAACTGCTACAACGAGTTAATGCACTCTCTCAAAATGCAGTGCATATCGATGAAGTGATAAACTATCTGATCGCTAAAAGCTTTCTTGACAAGGATGCTGAATACCTTGTTAGTATCTTTGACTTGCAATATATAGTTCGAAGTGCAACTTATAAAAAGACTCGCTATACAGTAATCGCCTTCCTTTTAGGATTAGAGTACGATTTGTTGATATCCCTCTTCAATTGCGCTAACCATCCACAAAGTGCTTTATCACTTCTCTCTAGTTCTTTAAACCTTGATAAGAAGTGTAATAGTTATAATTTTACAGAGCTAGTTAATAATGATGGGCTTGCTCAATTAGTAGAGGGTGTAGTCGCTCAAGTACCTGAGCAAACCCAAACAGAATACAAAGCACTAAAGCAAGGCTTACTAAAGTTTAATAAAACCTCACCTCTTTATGAGGCGGTCGATTACCTTGCAATCCTTTACTTTGCACTCTCTTTGATGGTTGAATAATAATAAGATTAATTTACATAAAAATAATTACATAAACATTGATATCATTCCATAAAAGGAATGATATAATGAATATTAAAATATTAGAAAAAATATAGCACACCTCTTTATAATTGTAGTATTATAGAATAAGAAGGCAAGTTATGAAAACTTTAATAGTTTATTTTTCAAAATATGGTACTACTCAAGAGTGTGTAAATTTACTTTTGAAAGAACTGAATGGTGATGTTGAAAGCTGTAATATCGATAATGGGACAATTTCAATAGATAGCTTTGACACCATTATAATTGGAAGCCCTGTCTATATTGGGCATGTTAATAAGAAGATAACTAAATTTATCGCTAACAATAAAACGAGATTGATGGAGAAAAAGCTTGCTTTGTTTGTAAGCTGTCTTACTCCATCTTATAAAAAAGATTTTTATGAAGACCTGTTTGATAAAGATATTATTAATCACGCAATATGCTATGAATCGTTTGGTGGAAAAATACCAACAAACGCTAAAGGCTTTGATAAGTTCGTTATCAATGCAATTAGTAAAAGCAAGGATGCAAGCAGTAGTTTTGCCTCAAGTGGTATTGCAAAGGATAGAATAGAATCCTTTGCTAAGAAAGTGATAGGCTAATGCATTTTGTTCAAGCTAAAGGAATTTTGAGCGCTAACAATGGTCTTAATTTGTACCGTGGTTGCACTAACGGCTGTATCTATTGTGATTCTCGAAGTAAATGCTATCAAATGGATCATGAGTTTGAAGATATCGAAGTTAAAGAGAATGCTTTAGTTTTACTTGAAGACAAGATTAGGCGTAAAAGAAAACCTTGCATGATAGGAACAGGCTCTATGTCTGATCCTTATTCTGTGGCTGAAATTGAATTAAAATATACTCGCTCGTTGCTAGAGCTTATAAAAAGGTATGGCTTTGGAGTTACTCTTATTACCAAATCAAATCTAATTTTACGAGACCTCGATTTGATAAAAGATATAAACGACAAAACAAAGTGTGTAGTTCAAATGACCTTGACAACCTTTGATGAAACTCTTTGTAAAAAGCTTGAACGAAAGGTTTGTACTACTAAAGAGCGCTTTGAAGTGTTGAAACAACTTAGCAATTTAGGAGTTCCAACCGTAGTCTGGCTATGCCCTATACTGCCCTTTATCAATGATACAAAAGAGAATTTAATAGGTCTCTTAAACTACTGCATAGAGGCAAAAGTTTATGGAATCATTTGTTTTGGTATGGGCTTAACTTTAAGAGAGGGAAACCGAGAATATTTTTACAAGATGCTAGATTTAGAATTTCCTCATCTTAAAGACCTCTATATCAAGACCTATGGTGATTCCTATAATGTTATCAGTCATAATAACAATGAACTAATGACCCTCTTTTTTAAAACATGTAAGGCTAATAACATAGTGTGTGATAATGATAAAATCTTTGAATATTTAGCGACTTTTGAAAGCAAAGAAAAAGAACAATACTTATTTGATTTTTCAAATCTTTAGAAGCTGAAAATAATCTATCTTTTAATAAATGTAGTTAATGTAAGTATATAACAAGATTGTTCTTTACAGATAAATGTAGATAATTAGTCCTTTTTTTAAGATTTCAAATTTTAAGTTTTGCATTTTTAGCTTTTTGTATTACTATTAAGCTATGTCTGAAATAACAAAAAGAGCCTTAGAACAATCTTTAAAGAATTTGTTAAATGTAAAACCCTTATCAAAGATAACGATTAGTGATATCGCTAACGATTGCGGTATTAATCGCATGACATTTTATTATCACTTTAGAGATATCTATGATTTAATTGAGTGGTGTTGTATTGAAGATGCTAAGAAAGTATTGGATTCTAAAAACAAGGTTGATAATTGGCAACAAAACTTCTTAAGAATATTTCAGTTCGTAGCTGAAAATAAATCTTTTGTTTTGAATGTATATCATTCACTCAGCAGAGACCAAATTGAAAACTTCTTATATCAAATAACCTATAAATTAATTTTAGATGTCGTTGAAGAGAAATCTAAAGAGTATAATGTAAAGGATGAGCATAAAGAGTTTATTGCTAACTTCTATAAGTTTGCCTTTGTAGGCATTATAATTGAATGGGTTAGGGATGATATGAAACGAAGTCCTGAAAAGATTGTTAAAGAAGTAGACTGTTTGATAAGTGGTACAATTGATAAAGCGCTTGAGTCCTTTCAATGTAAGAACTTTGGCTAAAGGTTTATCAAAAGCCGTGTTTTGATAGTTTTTATTATAATTAAAAGCCAATGATTAAAGATTTATCATTGGTTTTTTATTGCTCATTTTAAATGTTGTTTTTTGATTTTATCTTGAGAATATAAATCAAAGTCATGGAGGCTTTTATGTATTATTCAAGTGGTAATTATGAGGCGTTTGCACACCCTCTCAAAAATGATGCAGTTGATGGGAAATCAGCATACATTATCGGTTCTGGCTTAGCAGGTTTGTCAGCTGCTTGTTTCTTGGTACGTGATGCCCAAATGAAAGGCTCACAAATTCATGTATTAGAAAAAGACCCAATTCCTGGTGGTGCTTGTGATGGCTATGAGTATCAAAACATGGGTTACATCATGCGTGGCGGTAGAGAAATGGATAACCATTTTGAAGTAATGTGGGATTTATTACGCTCTATTCCTTCTATTGAAACCCCAGATATCAGTGTATTAGATGAATACTATTGGTTAAATAAAAAAGACCCTAACTACTCTTTAATGAGAGCAACTGTTAATCAAGGGGAAGATGCTCACACTGATAAGAAATTTAATATTTCCGATAAAGGCTCAATGGAGATTATGAAGCTCTTCTTCACCCCTGATGAAGAACTCTACAACAAAAAGATTACAGATTTCTTTGATGAAGAAGTTTTAAATTCTAACTTCTGGCTCTATTGGAGAACCATGTTTGCGTTTGAAAATTGGCATAGTGCTTTAGAGATGAAAATCTACATCAAGCGTTATATCCACCACGTTGGTGGCCTTCCAGATTTCACCGCACTCCGATTCACTAAATATAACCAATACGAATCAATGATTTTACCAATGGTAGAGTACTTAAAAGCTCATGAAGTACAGTTTAATTATGGCATCAAGGTAACCGACCTTCGTTTTGATTGCTCAAAAGGTAAGAAAGTAGTTAAACAAATTAAGTTTATTCAAAATGGTGAAGATGGTGTTCTTGATCTTACTGAAGATGATTATGTCTTTATCACCAACGGTGGTTGTGTTGAAAATTCAACTTATGGTGCTCAAGATAAAATTGCACCTTTTGATAGTACTTTAAAACCCGGTAATGGTTGGGATTTGTGGAAATCTATTGCATCCCAAGATGCTTCTTTTGGTCACCCTGAAAAGTTCTGTTCAGACCCTGAAAAGACTAATTGGATGAGTGCAACTTGTACAACTCTTGATAATAAGATTCCACAGTATATTCAAAATATATGTAAGCGTGATCCACTCTCTGGTAAAGTTGTTACCGGTGGTATTGTAACTGTTAAAGATTCTTCATGGCTTATGAGCTGGACCGTTAATAGACAACCACAATTTAGAAACCAACCAGGAAACCAAGTTGTAGTTTGGATTTATGGTCTTTTTACCGACAAAAAAGGTGATTACATCAAGAAGAGCATGAGAGAATGTACTGGTAAGGAAATCTGTCAAGAATGGCTATATCATCTTGGAGTACCAGTTAATGAAATTGAGAAGATGTCTGAAGAAAGTGCTAATACCATTCCTTGTATGATGCCTTATATTACAGCTTTCTTCATGCCAAGAGAAAAAGGCGACAGACCTGATGTAGTTCCTGCTAAGGCTGTTAACTTTGCTTTTGTTGGACAATTTGCTGAAACCAAGCGTGATACAATCTTCACCACTGAGTACTCAATGCGTACTGCTATGGAAGCTGTTTATACTCTCTTTAACGTGGATAGAGGTGTTCCTGAAGTTTGGGGAAGTACCTATGATGTTAGAGATTTACTCAACGCAACAGTTGCCTTAAGAGATGGTAAGAAAATTACCGAAATGAATCTAGGCTTGAAGGAAAAGTTAGCCTTGAAAGAAGTTCTTAAGAAGATTCAAGATACCGATATTGAGAAGCTTTTGAAGGAATATAATGTGATTTAGTCACAGAAAACTATTGTTCCCCTAGGTGAGTTTGGTCCCTTATCTAGGGGTTTATTATTTATAATAAAAATAATTAAAAATTATCTAACTACAGAATATCTCTTATTAATAATAATTACTAATAAGGTTGACAGTTTTGACTTATAAAAGTTATCATAGGCTAACAATTAATAAGAAACATTATTAACAAAGGAGATATATTATGGAAGACAATTACAGAATGCCATTAATCGGAGATGATGCACCATCATTCAAAGCAGTAACAACTCAGGGAGTTATCAATTTTCCAGAAGATTATAAAGGTAAATGGGTAATCTTATTTTCACACCCTGCAGATTTCACCCCAGTTTGTACAACAGAGTTCATGACTTTCACTTCAATGTTAGATGAATTTAAAGCGCTTAACACAGAACTTGTGGGTCTCTCAGTTGACTCTTTATATGCTCACATTGCATGGCTTAGAAAGATTCATGATATCGAATGGAAGGGTATGAAGAACTTAGATGTTACTTTCCCACTTATTGAGGATATCAAAATGGAAGTTTCAAACAAGTATGGTATGATCCAACCTAATGCATCTGGTACTCAAGCAGTTAGAGCAGTATTTATTATCGACCCTAATGCTAAAATTAGAACGATTTTATACTACCCACTTTCAACTGGCCGTAACTTTGATGAGATTAAGAGAATTATCTTAGCACTTCAAAAAGCTGATGCTGACCAATGTGCAACTCCTGCTGACTGGCGCCCGGGTGATGATGTAATCGTACCTACTGCTGGCTCTTGCGGAACAGCTAGAGAACGTATGGAATCTAAAGACGATAACACCTACTGCCTCGATTGGTTCATGTGCTTTAGAAAAGAATCTAAATAGAATACTTTTTTAAAATAGTTTGTACACTCACCTTTTAGCCCCAAGGCTAGAAGGTGTTTTAGTCTAAAAACAAAAGATATAAAATAACGTATATCTGTCACTCAAAGGAGGACTAAACAAAGACAATTAATATTTTAGTACTTTTAGTAGATCGCGTATTATCTTTTAACTAGTATTAAATTCATACTAGAAGATATTAAATAGTTAATAAAAATAGATAACTAATGAAAAAATATGTATAAAGTATGTTTTTTATGTGTTTTAGTATCATCCTTTATAGACATTGTATGGAAGTAAAAATTATTCTTTTCCAGAAAATATGTTATTCCAAAAATACTATAAAAGGTAATTTAAAATGAAAAAAACACTGCTTTTGTTGTTATGTCTTTGTCTGTTGTTTACATCAATAATCTCTTGTGAATCCCCTTGTGCACATGCCGATAAGCAAATGCACCCAGCCGTTGCTGCGACTTGTACTCAGCCGGGGAGCTCTGCTTATTATTCTTGTCCATCCTGTGGCAAGTATTTTAGTGATGAGTCTTGTACTCAAGAGATTGCTAAGGATAGTTGGATTATAATACCATCCCATACTCTTATAGATCATCCAGAAGTAGCAGCTACTAAAGAAAACCCTGGTAATATTGCCTATAAAGAATGCTCTGTATGCCACAAATATTTTGATAACGTTGATCCCTTAAAAGAGATTACCCTCGATAGTACCATAACCTATGCTGTTATTTATAACGAAAATAAACCTGGAGA
>Ga0172378_10004700_pt1 | contig 12779 bp, 11 predicted proteins | sample GrowelOW332metaG_FD_119755 | JGI IMG/M metagenome (GOLD analysis project Ga0172378, IMG submission 119755) | Groundwater microbial communities from an aquifer near a municipal landfill in Southern Ontario, Canada - Pumphouse #3_1 metaG | ecosystem: Environmental > Aquatic > Deep subsurface >...
GACTAGGAGCGAACCCCTACTCCGCAGGCTGCATTGACTATGAAGTCCTGGGCATTGGTCACTATGCTGGTTACGCATAGCGAGCCTCTGTCACGAAGCTTGTTCACAGCGAATTCCGAGATATCGACATTGTAGATGAAAAGAGGCCTGACAGTGCCATCCACAACCCTGAACGAGGGGGTCATGTTGCCAGTGGCGATGGTATGCAGCTGAGTGGCTATGCATATGACCGTTGTAGCCTTTCGCACCAGGGCCCTCATGGCATTCTGGGCTTCATAGACGTTGCCTATCACCTCTGGAAGCGGGCCATCATCTCTTATGGAGCCGGCAAGCACATAGGGAATGCCCCGCTTTGTCAGGGCATACATGATGCCGCTTGTCACCTTCTCCTTGTCAAGAAAGCTCTTGATCGACCCAGCCTCTCGTACAAGGTTGATGACATCCAGATGATTATAATGTCCGTTATGGCGGCTTTTCTGGGTGTAGATGTCCTGTCCAAGGGCTGTAGAGAACAAGCCGGCTTCAAGGTCATGGGTTGCCAGGGCATTGCCTGCAAGAAGAGCGCTTACAAAGCCATTCTCTATCAGGGCCTGCATGCTGGACCTGCTGTCGTAGTCGAAGGCAACCGCCGGTCCCATTACCCACAGGATATTCCCATGCTCTCTCTCATAGCGAAGAAGCTCATAAAGCCCATCATAGTCCTTGGAGTAGGCAGTCTCCCTTGAACGGCCTGTCCTGAAGACAAAGCGATCGCCTACATCCCCTTCTCCTGAGAATCCGGCTGTATGCATGAATATGCCCTCTTCTCCGTTTTCCGACCTTCCCAGAACAACAAGGTCGCCCTTCTTGAGCCTTCTTGGCTCGACGACCTCAAAGCTTGCGTTGTCCATGACCACGCAGCAATCCATGCGCGAATCCTGGGCCAAGGTCCACTTTCCGCCCCAGTGAAAGTACTCTGGGTACATCGAAGTGCTGTGGAATCCAATTGGAGCCACCCCATCCGCAGGGGCGCTTTTGACTGTAAGCTCAGGCAGATCCCTCAAGCTGTCAAGGTCAGGCTCCTTATAAATGGGCATGATGAACATAATCGCCTCCTATGCGCGATATAGCGGCATGCTCATGCATCTCGGGCCGCCTCGGCCCCTGGAAAGCTCGGAGCTTGGGATCTCAATGATCCTGAGCCCATTTTGCACGAGCGTCTCATTGGTTATATTGTTCCTGTCATATACGATGACAGTTCCAGGACTGATGCAAAGAGCATTGGATGCGTCATTCCACTGTTCTCGCTCGCTTGCTACGAAGTTGTTGTCTCCGCCGCACCTTATGAGCTTGACCTCATCCAGGCCCAGCGAGCTCTCAAGAATCTTAGCCAGGCTTCCTGAGACAAACCTGGCCTTCACAGACCCATGGGCTGATCTTTCCAGGCAGTAGACGCGAAGCGAGGACAGGATGGCGGGATGAATTATGAACTTCTCCATATCCGCCTGGGTGAAGACCGTATCAAGATGCATGAAGGCCCTGAGGTTGGGGATATCAAAGGCCAGGATCCTCTCAATCGGGGAGCCTGAGGCAAATATGTTGGAGGCCAGCAGCTCCACAGCCTCCGGGCTGGTTCTCTGGGACAGGCCCACGGCAATGACCTTCGAGCTTAGGTTGAGCACATCTCCGCCTTCTATGTAGAACGGAAGGTCTGTGTTGTAGTAAAGAGGGATCTCCGGGCCAAAATCCGGATGGTGCTTGAGTATGTACCTTCCATATATCGTCTCCCTGGACCGGGTCTCGCTGTACATGCGGTTAAGGCTAACACCGCTTCCTATCACAGCGATAGGATCTCTGGTGAAGTACAGGTTGGGTATTGGGTCAAGGATGAAGCGTGCCTTGGACTGGGTGAGCTTCACAAGAAAATGCTTCTCTGCTGGAACAAACTCATGGTCGGTTATGCCGGCCATGGAATAGTCTACAAGCTCCTTGGTGGAGGCAAAGCTCTTGAAGAAAGCAAAGAGCTCATTGCGATAGCTTATAGCCTCAGGACCTGACTCGTTTATGAAGTCCCTTATGAAGGAATCCTTGATCGACTCGTCGATATCCAGTGTCTCGGCCATAAGGTCACGCAGGTACACCACCTTGGTCCCATGGTCTGTCATGGCCTTGACAAAGGCATCGTGCTCCCTTTGGGCGCCCTTGAGGAAGGGAATGTCATCAAAGAGAAGACGTGTGAGATAATCAGGGGTGAGATGCTCAATCTCCTCCCCTGGCCTATGCACCAGAACCTTCATCAGACGACCAGTCTCGCTATCAACCTTCAGCTTCACTTTATTCTCCTAGAAACATCTTATTCTATCATAGCTAAGGCAAACTAGCTAGTTATGACAAGCAGACCCCACTCTTGCGAGGTCTGCCTGAACTATAGGTATGATTTAAAGAAACAGCAGAAGCGCTGCAGCCAGGACTATCCTGTAGATTCCAAAAAGGACAAAGGTGTGAGACTTGACGTAGTCCATAAGGCTCTTGAGAACTACCAGTGACACAGCAAAGGATGTAAGGCAGCCTACTGCTATGACCGCCCATTCCAGGGCGTTGAAGGCCAGGCCTGTGTCCATGACCTTCAGCAGGCTTGCTCCTGCCATGGCGGGAATGGCCATGAAGAAGCTGAACTTAGCAGCTGTCTGCCTTGAGAGCCCGAGAAGGCGGCCGCCCATGATGGTCGATCCGCTTCTTGAGGTGCCTGGTATGACGGAAAGGCTCTGGAAAAGCCCTAGGGCCAGGCTGTCAAGGAAGCTTACAGAGTATATGGAATCGATTCTGGGCTTTCTGTTCCTGCCTATGGTCTCGACCAGGATGAATACAACGCCGTAGGCTATGAGAGCCAGGGCTATGACGCTCATGGCCTGAAGCCTGCCTTCCAGCGCATCTGTCCAGAACAGGCTTATGCCCACCAAGGGCACAGTGGCAACTGCAATCTTGGCCCACATCATCCACTTGGCCCTTGTGTTTGGCCAAAGATCCTTGAAGTACAGCACAATGACAGCAAGTATGGATCCAAGCTGCACGACCACGAAGAAGAACGAGCGTGCATCCTGGCTTATCTCAAGCCTGATGAAGCGGTCGAAGATCAGCATATGGGCTGTAGAGGAGATGGGCAGCCATTCCGTTATGCCCTGGACTATGCCCAGGATGAAGGCGGCAAGCAGATTTATCATAGATCTTCCTTAGCCTTTACAATAAGCGCATGCTTGAGCTCCTTGAGCTCGCTTGAAAGGCTGACCTTGTAGATATGGGGGTTGATGAAGCGCTTGTAGGACTGGTGGAAGGCATCAAGGTTCTCCTTGACGCTTTTCTTGATGGCATTGATTGAAGGAGTCTTTCCAAACCTGGCTCCATCGATCATCACAGGCTGAAGAAGAGCCTTGACAGCGGCAAAGGCGCTTTTCTTCATCTTGAAGAAATCCGAGTCGCTGAATGGATGGTAGAACATATAGTCATTGCCAGGGCATGGGGCCGCTTCGCTTTCCAGGGCCATGTAGTCCGCAAGAGCCTGGCCATCCAGGTCGAAGAACCTGTAGACCTGCTTGATGCCTGGGTTCGTGGTCTTCTCGTAGGTGTTGGAGAGCTTCATGGTCGGAATCCAGGTTCCATCAGCTTCCTGCTTGGCGCTCATCTTGTAGACGCCATTGAGGCTGCTGTTGGTGCCGCCGGTTGCCAGCTGCGTTCCCACTCCCCATGTATCGATTGGAGCCTCGTCGTCGACAAGGGTCTTGATTATCTCCTCGGTTAGGTCATTGGAGACGCATATGGTGGCATCATGCAAGCCTGCTGCATCCAGGCGGGACCTGACTGCACGGGAAAGATAGGAAAGGTCTCCGCTGTCTATCCTGACGCCGATCTTGAAGCCCTTGGCCTTCTGCTCCAGGCCAACCTTAATTGCATTGTCTATGCCAGATCCAAGGGTGTCATAGGTATCAATCAGAAGTACACAGCTGCTTGGATATATCTTGGCAAAGGCCCTGAAGGCTTCAAGCTCGCTTGGATAGGCCATGACCCAGCTGTGAGCCATTGTGCCGGACACCGGAATGCCATAGCGCTTGCCTGCAAGAGTGTTGCTGGTCACAGCGCATCCGCCGATGTAGGCGGCCCTGGATGCGGAGCTCGCTCCATCTGGGCCCTGGGCGCGCCGGAGCCCGAACTCCATCACGGCCCCCGATCCAGCTGCCATGCAGACCCTGGCAGCCTTGGTGGCTATAAGAGTCTGGAAGTTCAGCTTGTTGAGAAGCATCGACTCTATCAGCTGAGCTTCTATGAGATGAGAATGTATGCGGACCAGGACCTCGCCGGGAAACACGACAGTGCCCTCAGCCATGGCATAGACGCTGCCAGAGAACTTAAAGCCTGACAGGTACTCAAGGAAGCTCTCATCGAAAGCTCCAAGCCCTCTTAAGTAGGCTATGTCATCCTTGGAGAAGGAAAGTCCCTCAAGGCTCTCAAGCACATCGTTTAGGCCTGTGAAGACGGCGTATCCTCCTCCAAAGGGATTTGTCCTGTAGAACATGTCGAAGACGACTTCTGGATCAACCTTTGCAAGGTAGAAGCCCTGCATCATTGTCAGCTCATAATAGTCCGTCAACAAAGCGGAGCTTCTCATAGCGCTATCTCCTTATCTCCTTGATAGAGCCCATGTAAGGGGCAAGAGCCTCTGGGATGAGCACTGCACCATCGCTAGTCTGGTAGTTCTCAAGGACTGCAACCATCGCCCTGGAAACAGCCACGGCTGTTCCATTGAGCATGTGAACGAAATGAATCTTGCCTTCAGCATCCTTGTAGCGGATGCCAAGGTTGCGAGCCTGGTAGTCTGTGCAGTTGCTGGTCGAGGTAACCTCGCCATACTCGCCGCTCTCGCCGCGACCTGGCATCCAGGCCTCTATGTCGAACTTCCTGTAGGCAGGAGCTCCAAGGTCGCCTGTGCAGGTGTCGACCACCCTGTAGGCTAGCCCAAGTCCGCTGAAGATCTCCTCCTCTATTCCAAGAAGGGTCTCATGCCACCTGTCAGACTCCTCTGGCAGGCAGAAGATGAACATCTCAAGCTTTGAGAACTGGTGCACTCGATAAAGGCCCTTGGAGTACTGCCCTGCTCCGCCTGCCTCGCGCCTGAAGCAATGAGAAAGCCCTGTCATCTTTATAGGCAGGTCCTTCACATCAAGCACTGTGTCGGACAGATATCCGCCAAGGGTTATCTCGGCTGTTCCGACAAGGCTTGTTCCTGTGCCTTCGAGAGGGTAGATGTTGCTCTCTCCTCCCCTTGGATTGAAGCCGATGCCCTCAAGTATCTCATCGCGAGCCACATCAGGAGTGATCACCGGAGTGAATCCATGCTTCATAACGATGTCCAGCGCATATCGCTCAAGAGCCATCTGAAGAATCACAGCCTCGTTCTTCAGGTAGTAGAACTTGGCTCCGCTGACCTTTGTAGCGGTATCAAAGTCAATGAGGTCCAGCTTCTCTCCAATCTGAACATGATCAAGGGCCTTGAAGTCGAACACAGGAGGATTTCCGACATACTTCACGGCAGTGCTGTCCTTGTCTTCCTTGCCAATGGGGGCTGCAGGATGAGCATAGTTGGGTATGCGCCTTGCCTGAGCATTGAATTCCCTGTCTACCTCATCAAGCTGAGCTTCAAGGCTTGCTATGTCATCCTTGATTGATTTTCCCAAGGCGATAAGGCTCTGGCGCTTCTCTGGATCCAGCTTGCCCTTCATGGCCGAGGCTGTCTCGTTTCTCTTGGCTCTGAGAGCCTCTGTCTGCTGCATTAGGGAAGCTCTTCTTTCGTAGAGCTCCACTATGGCCTTCAAGTCCACATTCATATTGCGGTCCTTGATGTTCTTCTCGATTTCCGAATACCTAGTCTTCAATTCCTTCAAATCAATCATGTTCTGACTCCAGCTGCCAATGATAGCTCAAAGACAAGGTTTTTGAAAGACCAAGAGGGAAAATGATTCAGAGCTTCGCCCCTTCAGCTGTCTTGATGGCCAGGAAGGCTGGAAGATCCTTGAACCTAGCCAGCCTGACTGCTTCCATTCCCAGCTCTGGATACCTGAGAATGGAGCTTGACTGAAGGCAATTGGAGGCTATGTAGGCTGCTGCCCCGCCAGGGACCTCGAAGTAGAGGCCGCCGTGAGAGCGAAGGCTTTTCTCATATTCCTCTGTCCTCTGGCCCTTTGCTATGGTGACTAGCCCGCAGCCACGCTCAATAAGCTCAAGGCCCTTCTCGTCCATTCGGGAGGCTGTAGTGGGGCCTATGGAGGTGATGACTCCATCGGGCGAGGTGCAGGGACCGGCATAGAATATGGGCCTGCTGCCCAGAAAGGAGAGGTCCTCCTCCTTTGAGAAGCGGATGTGGGCCTTGTCTCGTGCGATGATGACCTCTCCGCTCAAAAGCACAGCTGAGCCTTCTTCCAGGCCCTCGACCTGCTGTCCAAGGCCTCTGTCCAAATCGATCTTGGCGCCTGCAAAATCTGCATAGCCAGAAAACGGCCCGCTGCTCAGCCTCTCCATCCAAAAGTCTCTGCCAATCTGGACAGCCTTGACGGTCCTGTCGCAATTGCAGGTCACTGCAAAGGCCACAGGGCAGGAGGCTCCATGCCTGCAAAGCCTAAGCACAGTCGCTCCAATAACGCTGATGCCCTGACGCCTTGCGCTTTGCATGATATAGCTCTCATAATCACCTTCTCCCTGCTCATAAAGGCCAAGGCTGGCAAGCTTAGCCACCATGAGCGTCTGCTCTGGGCTGAGGCCTCCCACCACCAGGCTTATCCTGTAGGGCGGGCAAGCTGATGTTCCCAGCTCCCCCAGCCTCTGGTCTATGAAGGCCTTGATTGCTTCCTCGTTCAGAAAAGCCGCAGTCTTCTGAAAAAGCTGGGTCTTGTTCTGCGACCCGCCTCCCTTGGCAAAGAAGACGAAGGCCCTTTTGCCTGGGAAGGCTGAGGAGAACTGCAGGCAGACCTGGGCTGGATAATTGCCAGGCCATGCCTTCTCCTCTGTCATGGAAAAGGGTATGTTGACGCTGTTTCTCAGGCTCCTTGCCTCATAGGCGCTGCGAGCGCCCCTGAGGGCCTGCTCAGTGCTGTCAGGCTCAAAGCTGGAAGCAAAGCCGAACACCCCTGCCACCCCGGTATCCTGGCACAGCGGAGCGCCAGTTGCCAGCGAGCATGCAGCATTTGCAAGCAGCAGCCTAGCTTCCTGGGCTGGCCTGAGGCTGCCCTGGGCCAGTGCCTCGAAGGCCTTGACCTGCCGAAGCGGCAGATGGGAGGCGATGGCTTCAAAGGCCTTTCTTGCCATCTGCTCAAGGCCAATGGGGCCTAGGTTGTCCCATTGGCTTTCATCAAAGCCTTCCGCCAATCGCTCATCCAGACAGAATCCCTTTTCCATCAAAGGCCTCCTATGTAATCAAGAATCCCCTTTGCAAGGGCATTTGCCATTTCCTTGGCCCTTCTCTCCAGCCACTGGCGCTCCTTGTCGTTGGATATGAAGCCCAGCTCCACAAGGACAGAAGGCATCCTGGAGCCTATGAGCACCGCATAGTCAGCCTCCTTAAGCCCCCTGTTCCGCCTGTCTGGAAAAGAGGCCGTGAAAGCCTCCAGGACAGAGCTTGCCAAGGCGCAGCTATGTTCGTAGACAAGAGCGGAAAGCGAAGCAGAATCAAGGGAGCCGAAGCGAATAATCGACAGGGGCGACATGCCATTGATGAAGAAGCTTCTTTGACTGTCAAAAGTCATGGAATAGACCTCAAAGCCGCTTGCCTGGCTGGATTCTGATGCGTTGACATGAATGGAGACGAAGATCGCAGACTGATCTGGTGGATAATCAGCTTGATAGGCCGCCTGGCTCCTCTCTTCCAGGGAGACGAACACATCCTTGCTTCGGGTCATCACAACGTTCAGGCCTTCTCTCTCAAGCTCCCCTCTGAGAGCCAGGGCTACAGAGAGGTTTATGTCCTTCTCAAGGCTGCTTGCGCTGACAGAGCCTGGATCATAGCCTCCATGGCCAGGATCGATGAAGACCGTCTTGCATTCATAGCTGAAGGGATCCACTGCAGCCAAGGCCAGGCAGAGGCAAGGAAGAAGGAATGACAGGGCAGCCTTTCTCATTGCATCTCCGAGCTGGGATCTGGCCAGCTTTCGCACAGGTGACGGAAATCCGTCTTGTATAGGGGCAGGATGGGCTTGACAGCCTCACGAAACACCCTCGGCTTGACACGGCAAAGATAGTTGATCCTATTGCGGCCAAGCACCCTCCAGACCCCAAGTGTCCTTGCGATGACTCGCTCCTTGGTCCCTAGGCTGACTAGGTTCTCAACAGAGGTCCTCCATTGGGAGAATGACACGGAAAATGCATCCGTTATGTATAGCGGCGAGCCCTGGAGCCATGCCCTGGAGCCAAGGTCGTAGGATCTCCAGCAGGCGTCGAAGATCTCCTCGTCATAGCCCTTTAGCTTGGCAAGCAGGGCCAGGTTGAAGAAGGCAGCTCCATAGACTGGATACAGGGTCCTGGTCAAGGATCGCTCAGGCATGAAGGCTATCGATCCCACCTTCGCCGATCCAAGGATGCGCGGGATTCGGACTGTAGGAAGCAGGTCGCCGGAGCTTCCATAGCACATCGGGCAGAGCGCCAAAGGCCTCAGGTCGGATGTCATGATGCTGACCAGGGCTGGCATGTCCAGCTTGACAAGAGTCATATCGCTTCTCATGACAAGCAGATAGCTGCTTGTAGCGCAAGAGGATGCAATATTTATCATCTGGGCGGGCGTAGGCAGCTCGTCGAAGGCTATGAACATGGCCTTGCTATATATGGATGACAGGCTCTGTACCTGCTCGCGCGTCCAGCATCCAAGCACCATGACCGAGCAATGAAGGCTCTCGTAGCTGGCCAGAAGCTTCGCAAGGCTGGCTGCAGATCCATTGTCAAGGATAGCAAGGCTATAGTTCTCCTCTTGGTGCATCCTGTCCAGGACCTGAGTGAAATCCTGCCTTCCATGGAATATGCGATACTGCTTCATGGCACTAGATTACAATCTTGAAGGCCTTTGAGCAAGTTCATTGACAAAAGAACAGTGTAACTGTAATGTAGGCTGTTGCTCAGCAACAAGGAGCTTATACCTTTAATATGCAGAAGAATATCGCCATCCCACCTCTTACGGAAGACTTGAAGGGTGTCCTCATTGACGCAGACACCATCGCCCGAAGAGTATCCGAGCTAGCCCTACAGATCAACTCCGATTACCAGGGCATCAAAGAGCCGCTTATCCTGGTAGGAGTCCTGAAGGGCTCCTTCATATTTTTAAGCGACCTTTGCAGGAAGCTGACCGTGCCTCATGTCATAGACTTCATATCCGTATCCAGCTACGGCAAGGCATCACAGTCTACCGGAAACGTCAGGCTTCTGATGGACACAAGGGAGAACCAGGCAGGCCATCATGTGCTCATAGTCGAGGACATTCTGGATTCTGGCTACACCCTTGACTATCTCAAGCGCAACTTCACAACCCGTGAGCCCAAGAGCGTCAAGACAATAGTGCTTCTTGACAAGCCAGAAAGACATGTAGTGCCGGTGCAGCTGGACTACGTCGGCTTCACCGTGCCCGATGTATGGGTGGTTGGCTATGGCCTGGATTATGCGGAGACCTACAGGACCCTGCCCTATATTGCAGAGCTGGATATCGAGGAAATAAAGAGGAAGGAAGGCAAATGAGCGTAATATCAGTTGTTGGAGCGCAGTGGGGAGATGAGGGCAAGGGCCGCATAGTCGACTACCTTGCCACCGATGCAGACATTGTCATCCGCTACCAGGGCGGAGACAATGCAGGCCATACAGTGGTCAATGACATTGGCAAGTTCGCCCTTCACATCATTCCATCAGGAATCTTCAACGAGAACACCACAAGCATCGTCGGAGCCGGCACTGTAGTCAACTTCGACACCATGGCAAAGGAGCTTGAGGCCATTCCAGAGAAGTTCTGGCCCAATCTCCTGATAGACTACAGAGCCCATCTTATCTTCCCCTTCCACTGCCTTCTTGACGGAGCCGAGGAGGGCATGAGATCCCAGAGCCAGAAGGTTGGCACGACAAAGCGCGGAATCGGGCCTTGCTACAGCGACAAGGCAGCCCGCAACGGAATCAGGGCAGTTGACATACTTGACGAGGAGAACCTTCGCACAAGGCTGACCATGCTTCTCAATCTAAAGAACAGGGAGCTTTCCTATTACGGACTGCAGACCTTCACAGTGGATGAGATGATGGGCCTCTGCGCCAAGTGGAAAGCGCGCTTCGGATCCCAGATCCAGGACACTCTGCCAATAATCCGAGAGGCCGTTGAGAGCGGACGCAAGATTCTCCTTGAGGGCCAGCTTGGCATCATGAGGGACCTTGACTGGGGCATCTACCCCTACTCAACCTCCTCCAACCCCACAAGCGGAGGGGCTGTGAACACATCAGGCATCTCCCCAAGAAAGCTGGATGAGGTCATCGGAGTGGCCAAGGCCTATTCCACAAGCGTTGGCGGAGGCCCCTTCCCCACCGAGCTCGAGGATGAGGACGGACTCAAGCTTCGCACAATCGGAGGAGAGTTCGGAGCCACTACAGGAAGGCCGAGAAGATGCGGATGGTTCGATGCTGTGGCAGCTGACTATTCATGCTATCTCAACGGCTTCACCGCTGTAGCGATCACAAAGCTCGACGTGCTTGACACCTTTGAGGAGATCAAGGTGTGCACTGCCTATAGAATTGATGGTGACATAGTCACCCAGCTTCCTGAGACATCCTTTCAGCAGCGCGCAGTGCCAATCTACGAGACCTTCGATGGCTGGATGAGCGACACAACCAATGCACGCAAGTGGGAGGACCTTCCTGTCAATGCTCAGAAGTACGTCAGAGCCCTCGAGAAGCTCATAGGAGCCCCTGTGAAGTACATCTCAGTGGGACCTGAGCGCGACCAGATAATAGTGATGTAATCATGGACTGGGACGACTATCTTTCACCTTTTACATGGCGCTATGGATCGGAAGAGATGAGGTCCATATGGTCAGAGACCAGCAAGAGGCGTCTGCTCAGGCGCTTCTGGGTGGCTCTTGCCAAGGCTCAGTGCAAGGCCGCCCTAGTAAGCCAGGCCCAGGTCGACGACCTGGTCGCCCATAAGGATGACATAGACATCCCAAAGGCCCTTGAGATCGAGGCTGACATCAAGCACGACCTCATGGCCGAAATCAAGACATACGAAAGCCAATGCCCTGTTGGAGGCTCCATAATACACCTTGGAGCCACCAGCATGGATGCATTGGACAATGCTGATGCCATCAGGCTCAAGGATTCAGCGGACCTGATCATCAGAAGGCTCAAGGACCTGCTAGGCGCCCTCAAGGCACGAATTGACCAGACCGCTGACTATCCCTGCATGGCCTTCACCCATCTGCAGAGCGCTGAGCCCACAACCATAGGCTACAGGCTCAGCCAGTATGCCCAGGACCTGCTTGAGGATCTGGAAGGCCTTAAGGCCCTTAGGATCAAGGCCAAGGGCCTAAAGGGTGCTGTAGGCACCTGCGCAAGCTATGTTCAGCTGCTTAGGTCCAAGGACATGAGCGCCTCCGAGCTTGAGGACCTGGTCATGAAGGACCTTGGCCTTGAAGCCTTTGATGCAGCCACACAGGTGTACCCACGCAAGCAGGATCTTAGGATAATGCAGGCCCTTTCAGCCCTAGCATGCTCCACAGCCCGCCTGGCCATGGACTTCAGGATGCTCCAAAGCTCAGCCATAGGTGAATGGTCCGAGAGCTTCTCGGCCCATCAGGTCGGCTCCTCTGCAATGCCTTTCAAGCGCAATCCAATCAATTGCGAGAAGGTAAGCTCACTGTCCCGCTATGTCAACTCGCTTCTGTCCAACGCCTGGGACAACGCAAGCCTCTCGATTCTTGAGAGGACCCTTGATGACAGCGCCAACAGAAGGATCTTTCTCAGCGAGGCCTTCCTTTGCTGCGATGAGATCCTGATCACAATGGCCAAGGTCATCGGCAACATGGATATCCACAGCGTGAACATACAGCAGAACTTCAGCAAGTACGGCGTATTTGCTTCCACGGAGATCCTTCTTATGGAAGCTGTGAAGAAGGGCGCCAACAGGCAGAGCATGCACGAGGTCATCAGGCAGAAAAGCCTCAAGGCCTGGTCAGATGTGCAGTCCGGCCTGCCCAACCATCTCAGGGAAGAGCTTGCCTCTGACCCAGAGGTAAACAAGTTCATTGATGCTTCCGAAGCCTATGCTCTTCTGGATGCCGAAGCCTATACTGGGCTGGCTGGATCCAAGGCCAAGGCCATGTCAAGGCGAATTGCAGAGGCTCTTTGACCTACTCATCAGTAAAAGAGGCAATCTTCCTAACTCGCCCCAACAGGTTTGAGGCCATAGCAGAAATCGATGGCAGGACTTGTCGTGTCCATGTGAAGAACACAGGCAGATGCAAGGAGCTCCTGGTTCCTGGAGCAAGAGTGTATCTGGAGGACTTCTCTTCCCGAATGGGACAACGCAAGCTTGCCTATGACCTTGTCGCTGTCCAGAAGGGCCAGCTTTTGATCAACATGGACAGCCAAGCCCCTAACAAGGCAGTCCTCCAAGCCCTCAAGGCCGGTGCAATCAGAATAGAGGGCATGTCAGCTCTCTCCCTGATACGCCCAGAATGCGTCTACAAGGACTCCCGCTTCGACTTCTATCTTGAGGATTCAAATGGCAAAAAGGCCTATCTTGA
>Ga0172378_10004701_pt1 | contig 12779 bp, 11 predicted proteins | sample GrowelOW332metaG_FD_119755 | JGI IMG/M metagenome (GOLD analysis project Ga0172378, IMG submission 119755) | Groundwater microbial communities from an aquifer near a municipal landfill in Southern Ontario, Canada - Pumphouse #3_1 metaG | ecosystem: Environmental > Aquatic > Deep subsurface >...
GAGCCGGCATAAAAGGTTAGAGTCTAAAGTGATAAAATATTTTTATTAACTATAGGAGGATTAAAAATCAATGAAAAAGTTAATGAAGAAGTCTATGTTACCAATGCTAGCTCTTAGTGCAGTGGCATTCATGGTCGTTTCGTGTAGTTCTGGAGGAAGTGATTATAGCGCTTACAATTCTGAAGAATTAGGAAGTCCAAAAGATTTACCTGCTACAGTTACCTGGTGGAATAACTATGTCGTTCCTGAAATTGGTGATAAGTTAACTGAAGATGCAGCTAGAAAAGATTCTAATTATTCTGAATATTATTTTGCAAAAGATGCAATTGTTGAATTTAATAAGTTATATCCAAATATTAAAGTTGAACCAACTTATAAAGGATCTTATTCTGAAATTCAAACAGCTGTTAATACAGCTTTAAATTCAGGCGATACTCCATCAATTGCTTCTTGTTATGCTGATCACGTTGCTGGCTATAAAAAAGCCGGTGCCTCTTTAGATATGACAGGTTATATTGATGATGCCACTATTGGATTAGGTTTAGGAAATGATGGTAAAACAACTGATGCAACTACTGCTAAAGCTGATTATAACCAATCATATTTATCAAACGAAAGTGGTATGTATAAAGAAACAGCATTCTATTCTTTACCATATTCAAAATCTGGCGAAACTATGGTTATCAATAAGAGTGTTTTTGATAAAGTTGGTGCTGGTGAATGCGGAACAACCACAAAAGACGATTACACAAATTATTCTGCTCCTGTTGCTGCAGCTTCAAAAACCGCTTATGCTGTTCCAAAAAATTGGACAGATTTAATGGCTACTGCTACTAAAATGAAAACAGATTTTGCTACTATTTTTAACGGAAATACCGAAGCTGCTGCTAATGATGGTGGACAATATGATGCTGATGGATATTTTAAGGCCGTTCCAGTCTGTTATGATAGTGCCGAAAATATGTATATTACATTCTGTGATATGCTTGGTATCCCATATACTAGCAATGAAAGCGATGAAGTTGCTAAACAAGTGTTATTCAATAATGCTGATGCCAAAAAATTGCTTGTTCAATTAAAGAAATGGAATAATGAAGGCTTATTAGCTACTCAAAATCAACTTTATATTACTAATGCTGCTAAAGGATATCATCAATATTCTTCAACATTGGTTGCTCAAGGAAAATGTATGGTTGCTTTCTCATCAACTGCTGGTGCAACATATTTTGCTACAAACAGTTCTTTCCAAGCTCAATTAAACGAGACACCAACAATTGATAAATCAATTTATGGTACCGGAACTGGTTCAACTGCTAAATCGCATGTTATGTCACAAGGACCATCTTTAACATTCTTTAAGAAGAAAGATGCTAAAGAACAATATGCTTCTTGGATTTTCTACAAATTCTTAACAAATTCTTTAAATACTGCTAATTTATCAGTTGCTAAATCCTATTTCCCACTTCGTGCCTCATCTTATAACTCAGACACAATTAAGGCTATGACAGATCTTGCTGGAACTACTACAATTGAATCAAGTTATAACGATAAGAAGAAGGATTACACCGGACAAGTTTTAAAACTTAACACAACATATACCAACGATAATAGATATGTTTCTTCTCCAGTTTTTGATTATTCTTCAAGTTGTAGAACTGCTGTTGGTAATATTGTTACAACAATTTTCAACGACAAAACAATCAAGACAGAAGCTCAAATTACTGCCGCTGTCGAAAAAGCATTCAGTGATGCTTATAAGGCTGTCGTTACTGCTTAATTAAGGATTTTATGGTTAAATATTGTACTCAATGTGGTAAAAAATTAAAAAAGAATGCAGAAGGCGTATATTTTTGTCCTAATTATAAAAAACATCATAAAACTGTTAAAGTCATGACTGATAGTGATGAAAAACATCTTTTTAATCAATCTTGTCACCAAAATATAAAAAAAGCTTATGACTTAAAACAAAATTCGTTGTGCTTTATAGTTATTGCTAGCATTTTACTGATTGTTGGTGCAATCTTTTTGCTACTTTCATTTAAATACAATATTATTAAAGAAAGAGTCTTTACTCCTGGGTCATTAGAATTTGTTGTTAGTATTCTTTGTTTAGCAGGCGGATTGTTTTGTATGATTTTTGGAATCATTAGGCTCATAATTGCTTTTCTAAAAAAAGATTATTTCACTCATTTACTTAAAAAATAATCTTTAATAATTAACTTTAAAAGGATGCAGATTTTCTGCATCCTTTTTCATTATCCCCTGTAAATACCCATTATTTTCATAAAAAAGACGGAAATTTAATTCCGTCTTTTAGGTTAAAATAATAAGTTTAGTTACTATTTTAAAGATTCATAAACAGCAACGGCACAAGCAACAGTGGCACCAACCATTGGGTTATTGCCCATTCCGATTAATCCCATCATTTCAACGTGTGCTGGGACTGAAGATGAACCAGCGAATTGTGCATCAGCATGCATTCTTCCCATTGAATCAGTTAATCCGTATGACGCTGGACCTGCACCCATATTGTCTGGATGTAATGTACGACCAGTTCCTCCGCCTGATGCGACTGAGAAATATTTAACATCATGTTTCCAAGCCCAATTCTTATATTGACCAGCGACAAGATGTTGGAATCTTGTTGGGTTAGTGGAGTTACCAGTAATAGAAACACCAACGTGTTCATATTGCATAATAGCGACACCTTCGTTAGTTTCGTTGGCACCGTAGCATTTAATTAAAGCTCTTGGGCCTTTAGAGAATGGAATTTCCTTAACAATGTTAAGTTTTGAATGTTCAAAATCATAATCTGTTTGAACATAAGTGAAACCATTAACTCTTGAAATGATATAAGCAGCATCTTTTCCTAAACCATTTAAGATGACTTTTAAAGGAGTCTTTCTGGCTTTGTTAGCGTTACTAGCAATACCAATAGCACCTTCAGCAGCAGCAAATGATTCGTGACCAGCTAAGAAACAGAAGCACTTTGTTTCTTCACTAAGCAACATAGCGCCTAAATTTCCGTGTCCCAAACCGACTTCACGTGTTTCAGCAACTGAGCCAGGAACACAGAAAGCTTGTAAACCAACACCAATTAATTCAGCGGCTTCAGCAGCTGTTTTAACACCTTTTTTAAGTCCGAGAGCAACACCTAAAGTGTAAGCCCAAACAGCGTTATCAAAACAAATTGGTTGAACACCTCTAACTATTTTTTCAACATCAATACCGTGTTCTAAACAAAGAGCACGACATTCTTCTAAATCTTTAAAGCCATTCTCTTTTAAGCATTTATTAATGCCAACTTCTCTACGATTGTAGTTTTCAAAATTTACCATATCATTTACTCTTTTCTTGGATCAATTACTTTAACAGCTTCATTAAAGCGGCCATAGTGTCCAATAGCTTTACTATAAGCTTCTTTTGGATCTACGCCATTACGAATAGCGGTCATCATTTTACCGATATTAACGAATTCATATCCAATAATTTCGTTGTTCTCATCTAATCCTAAATGTAAGACATAACCATCTGTCATTTCAAGATATCTAGGACCTTTTGCTTTAGTGCCAAACATAGTACCGATTTGGCTACGAAGATTCTTTCCTAAATCGTCCATACCTGATCCAACTGGTAATCCGTTTTCAGAGAAAGCAGTTTGAGAACGTCCATAAGCTAATTGCTTAAAGATTTCTCTCATAGCGACGTTGATAGCATCACAAACTAAATCTGTGTTTAATGCTTCAAGAATTGTTTTGCCTTGTAAAATTTCACAAGCCATAGCAGCGGAGTGAGTCATACCAGAGCAACCAATAGTTTCAATTAAAGCTTCTTCAATAATACCATTCTTAACGTTGAGTGTTAATTTGCATGCACCTTGTTGAGGAGCACACCAGCCAATACCGTGACTGAGACCAGAAATATCTTTAATTTCTCTAGATAATACCCATCTTCCTTCTTCAGGAATTGGTGCTGGGCCGTGGTCGCAACCCTTTTTAACGATACACATATCGTTAACTAATTCGGAATATTCCATATAGTTACATTACCTCTTTCTTTCAAAATGCCTATAGCATTTTAACGCTTTAATTTTCTCAAAAAAATGGCAAAAATACAAGTCTTATACATAAATATATATATTAAATCTTTATTATTTTATATATGTAAACTATATAAATATTTTTTACCGAATTTGCATAAAAAAAGATCTTGTCTAGAAAACAAAACCTTTTTAGAAATTGAATTTTAAAAAATCAAATAACAAAATCTAATCATTTTTTAAAAAATAGCGAGGATTAGCAAGGGATATTGATTATTTCTTTGTTTCATCAAACTTTAAACCGACAACATCATTGACTGGTAAACTGAAAGCAATACCTTGTCCGTCATTGCCAAGTCCTGCACTTTTATAAATTGATGACATAACCTTATCTTTGATTTTTGCATCAACTAGAATCATAATCATTTCTTTTTCTGGAGTGATCACTATTCCATATTTAGATTCCATATCTTTTGTTCCGGTTCCACGAGCATGAATGACTGTGCCACCATGTGCGCCAGCATCACGAGCTGCATCCATAACGGCATCAGAGAAACCAATGTTTACATAAGTTATTATTACTTCAAATTTTTGCATATTTTTCTCCCTTATATTGTGTTTGTTAAAAATTGATATATTTTAAGTCCAATAATACTAGACATTGGAACTGAAAATCCAACGCCATTGTTTCTTTTGCTAATAATAAAGTAAGCAGACAATTCTTTTTTAATCTCAGGAATTGATTCTTCTTTAATAAGAGACATAACAATTTCTTTATTATTATTTTCAATTCCTAAAATATCTAAGACTTCTTTTTGGGCGGTGCCAGTTCCAGAACTTATGAATTGAGCAGCAACACCTTCTCTTTTAAATATTTGTGCGATAGCATCAGCTTGTCCTTGATTAACTATTGTAATGAACAAACTTAGTTTTTTAATATCAATTTTCTTCTCAACAGGAACTTTTTTATTAGTATCAACTTGATCGTTTTTCTTTTTCTTAAATACCATATTTCCTCCTTAAAAATGAATGATTTGAGCATCTTCTTCAGTGTATATATGTTTACGCATAATATCACGTGCTCTTTCTTCTTTGATTTTTTCAACAACACCCAAAACTTGAATCGCAATAATTGGAGTTAAAGCAATCATTGCAACAAGACCAAAAGATTGTTCGTAATAGTTTGCTTGAGCGCCATAGATTGATGAAGTAATTCCGACAATTAAAGGTAAAATAAATGAAGAAGACATTGGTCCACTTGCTGTGCCTCCAGAGTCGAAAGCCATTGCAGTATAAATGTTTGGGCAAATAAACATAAGAGTTAAGGAAATTGCATATCCTGGAACCATGTAATACATGATGGAAAAATTATAGATAGTTCTTATTGCTGAAAGAGCGATAGCAATACCTACTCCTAAAGATAATGTAAGCAAAACTGTTATTTTTTTGATTTTTCCATCGGATATTTCTGCCATGTCTTCGGTTAAAACATGAACTGCTGGTTCTGAAAGAATAGTAACTAATCCAATAACAAAAGCGATGAGAATGATTGCATAGTCTGGTTTATTTCCTAAACATTTTCCAACATAAAAACCAATTGGAGTCATAGCGGCACTAGTGCCTGTTAAAAAGAAAACTAAACCAACATAACAAAATAAAAAGCCAACTAATAATTTAATTATTTTATTCTTTGGTAATTTAATAAATAATGCTTGATAAATAAAGAAAATAATCATTACAGGAAGCAAAGCAATTAAAACACTTAAAAACGTTCCTAAATCTGTTCCATTTTGAGGAATCATAGCGTTAATAAACATTTGTAAGATTGGCATTGATCCTAATTGAGTGTAAGTAGGGATATAATCGGTTAAATTATTTCCAATTAAAATTAATAATGTCATTGTAATAATTGGTCCAATCGAAGACATTCCGACAAGACCGAAACTATCATTTGTTGCATCTTTTCCACCACGAACAGCTGCAACACCGGCACCTAAAGATAAAATAAATGGAACAGTAGCTGAACCAGTTGTAATACCTCCTGAATCAAAAATAAACGGTAAAAACGATCTTTTAGATTCATCAAGAGCAATAAAAATCATCAACATAAAAGTAATAGCATAAAAGAATAAGTACCATAATTTTAAAGATTTATGAAAAATGATTCTTAATATTCCGATAACAACAAACAAACCTACACCAACGGCAATACTACCAATTAAAACATAAGCGTTTATATTAACTTGTTTAGTAACAATTAGAATACTTGGTTCAGCACAAGTGATCAAAGCACCTAAAGCAAAAGCAAACAAAACAACAATAAATAAATTCTTTTGCTTAGATAAAGAACTTCCCATATATTGACCAACTTTTGTTAAACTTGATGAAGCTCCAATTTGAAATAAACTAAGACCTATAATCAGTACAATCATTCCAATTAATAAAAGTAAATAATCGCCACGATTCCGCTCTAAAGGAGCGATTCCGGTGAGTGACAAAATAACCACAATCAGGATGATTGGGATGATTGATAATGAACTATTAATTAAGGAATTTAAATATCTGTTTTTCACTTTATAATATTATAGCGAAGAATAAAAAAATATGTTAAAAGAAATGGTATTTTTCACATTTTATTTTTATTATTTAAATTTTGAATAATTTATCTTTATATGTTTAAAATTATGCCTTAAAAACAGGGTTTTAAGCTATAAAAAATAATAGTAATATTACTGCTAAAATGTTAAAATTTAAGAAAATTAAGGGTTAATTAAATGGATAATATAAAAATTATAGAAGTTAAACAAAGTGTATTTAAAGACAACGATGAAAAAGCGGTTTTATTGAGGAGAGAATTGAAGAAAAATAAAACTTTTCTTCTTAATTTAATGTCTTCTCCTGGATCTGGCAAAACAACAACCTTAACTGGCTTAATTAATTTACTTAAAAATAAAATTAAAGTTGCAGTAATGGAAGCTGATATTGATGGTGATTGTGATGCAAAAACTTTAATTGATAAAACTGGTGTTAGAGTAATTCAACTTCATACTGGTGGAATGTGTCATCTTGATGCCACCATGACAAAACAAGGACTTGATGAATTGGATGCTAACGATGCCGATTTAGTAATCTTAGAAAATATTGGAAACCTTGTATGTCCAGCTGAATTTGATACTGGAGCTTGTAAAAATATAATGATTTTAAGTGTCCCTGAAGGTGACGATAAACCATTAAAATACCCATTGATGTTTTCAGTTTGTGATTTAGTTATTATTAATAAAATTGATGTTTTACCTTATTTTGATTTTAACATTGATAGATGTAAAGAATATGTCGCTCAAAGAAATCCAAATGCTAAAGTAATTCAAATTTCCGCCAAAACTGGTGAAAATATGAATGTTTTAGCTGACTATATTTTAAATGCCGTTAAAGAATGCCAAAAAGGAGAATAAAAATGGCTGAAATGTCTAATGCTTTCACCCCTGAACACCGCGGTGAAAAAAACCCAAACAAAAAGATTTTAAAATTAGGACAAAGAATAACTGATCGAATAGGTCACAAAGTTACAAGTGATGATCCAGAATATTGGGGATTAGCCTGTATTTGTACCGATGAAATGGCTGATGTTGCCCTAAAGATGAAGAGAAGAGTTCCAATGACTTTTGAGCAATTGCTTAAAAAGACTAAACTTGATGCTACAAAATTACAAAAACTCTTAGATGAAATGGCATATGTTGGTGTAATTGAATATAACTGGGAAAATGAAAAACATGAAAAACAATACGTTTTACCTATGTTTGTTCCAGGTTCAGCTGAATTCTCTAATATGCGTAAAGAGCAACTTGATGCACATCCTGAATTGGCAATGTTTTTTGAAAGAATGACATATTTACCAATTGCTAAAATAGCACCACTGGTACCTCAAGGAGGTGCTGGTATTGGAATGCACGTTATTCCTGTTGAGAAATCTATTTCCATGGAAAATAAGTCAGCTAATATAGAACATATTTCTTATTGGCTTAAAAAATACGAAGGAAAACTTTCAGTTGGTTTATGTTCTTGCCGTTATGGAAGAGCTAAATTAGGTGAAGGTTGTGGCGATAACGCAGAAGAATGGTGTATTGGTGTTGGTGATATGGCTACTTATTGTGTTGAAACTAAAAAAGGTAGATATGCCACCAAAGAAGAAGTTTTAGAGATTCTTGAAAGAGCAGAAGAGAATGGATTTGTTCATCAAATTACAAATATTGATGGAGAAAACAAGATTTTTGCTATCTGTAATTGTAATGTTAATATTTGTAACGCTTTAAGAACGTCACAATTATTTAATACTCCTAATTTTTCAAGAAGTGCTTATACTGCAAAAGTTGATCCAAAAAACTGTGTTGCTTGTGGTAGATGTGTTGAAGTTTGCCCAGCTGGTGCAGTTAAATTAGGTCAAAAATTATGTACTAAAAACGGAATGATTGAATATCCAAAGCATGAATTACCAGACCATATGCCTTGGGGCGAAGATAAATGGACTGAAAATTATCGCGATGTAAATAGAGTTGAGTGTTATCCAAGCGGTACCGCTCCTTGTAAAGCGACTTGCCCTGCTCATATTGCTATTCAAGGCTATATAAAAATGGCATCTCAAGGGAGATATGCTGAAGCTTTGGCTTTAATTAAAAGAGAAAATCCATTCCCAGCAATCTGTGGAAGAGTTTGTAATAGAGCTTGTGAAGATGCTTGTACAAGAGGTGAAATTGATAAAGCTGTTTCAATTGATGCTATTAAGAAATTTATTGCTGATAAAGATTTAGATGCTAAAACAAGATATATTCCTAAAGTTGTTATGCCTTCTAATGTTGGTAGATGGAAAGAAAAGATTGCTATTATAGGTGCTGGTCCAGCCGGACTTTCATGTGCTTTTTATCTTGCTGAAAAGGGTTATTATCCAACAGTATTTGAAAAAAATGCTCGTCCAGGCGGAATGCTTATGTATGGAATTCCAAGCTATAAATTAGAGAAGAATGTTATTGATGCTGAAATAGATGTTTTACGTGAGATGGGTGTTGAAATTAAATGTGGTGTTGAAGTTGGAAAAGATATCACAATTCAGCAATTACGTGATGAAGGATTTACAGGTTTCTATTTAGCAATTGGTTGCCAAGGTGGTCGTTTACCTGGAATTAATGGTGAAACTGCTGCAGGAGTCACAACTGCTGTTAAATTCTTAAAAGAAATTAATGATAAAAAAGATGTTAAATTAAGTGGTGACGTCGTTGTTATTGGTGGTGGAAATGTTGCTATTGATGCATCTAGATGTTCAACTCGTGTTGGTAATGGAAAAGTTACCATGGTTTCTCTTGAAAGCCGCGATATCATGCCTGCAACTAAAGAAGAAATCAGTGAAGCCGAAGAAGAGAATGTTACAATTCTGAATTCGTACGGACCAAAAGAAATTCTTCAAAAAGATGGACATGTTTATGCAATAGTTCTAAAAAAATGTACTCAAGTTTTTGATGAAAACAAAAGATTTGCTCCAAAATATGATGACGAAGACACAATTACAATTAAATGTAATAATGTTATTTTCTCAATTGGTCAATCGATCGATTACGGAAATTTATTAAGAGGTACTAAAGTCGAATACGGAAAAGGTGGACGTCCTATTGCTGATCCTGTAACTTATCAAACTGCCGAAAAAGATATTTTTGTAGGTGGCGATGTTTATACTGGTCCAAGCTTTGCAATTAATGCAATTGCTACTGGTAAACAAGGTGCTATTTCATTACATAGATTTGTTCAAAAAGGAACATCCCTTACAATCGGTAGAGATTTGAAACAATTTATCCAATTAGATAAAGATAATTTAATATTCGGTAGTTACGATAAATCAATTAGACAAGAAGCCGGAATGGATAAAAAAATTGATTATAAACATTCATTTAAAGATGCTCATAAAACCTTAACCGAAGAACAAATTAAGATTGAAACCGGCAGATGCTTAGGATGTGGTGCCAGTATTGTCGATCCTAATAAATGTATTGGATGTGGATTATGTACAACTAAATGTGATTTTGATGCTATCCACTTATTTAGAGATCATCCAGAATGTTCAACAATGGTTGTCTCTGAAGATAAAATGAAAGCAATTTTACCTTATGCTGCAAAACGTGGTATTAAAATTATTTTTGGCAAAAAAACTAAAGAAGAGAAAGCTTCTAATAAAAAACATAAAGCAGATCAAAAAGCTTTAAAACAAAATAAGAATAATAAAAAGCTATAAAAATTTATGCATGAATTAGGTGTTGTATTTTATATATTAGACAGTGTCAAAAAAATTGCTATTGAGAATAAAGCGAAGGGGATTCGCATGGTTATTTTAGAAATCGGTGATGTTTCTGGCATAATTCCCTATTATCTTGAAGATTGTTGGCAATGGGCAATTAAAAAAGATGAGATGACTAAAGATGCTGAATTAAAAATTGAAACCATTAAAGCTGTTTCATATTGTTCAGATTGCAAAAAAGAATTTGATACTATCAAAAACGGGAAGACATGTCCTGTTTGCAAAGGTGGTAATACTTATTTATTGACTGGCAATGAAGTCAACATAAAAGAGATAGAAGTCTTTTAAATCTCTATCCTTAAATATTTTAAAATTAAAATGGACATCTGATAATTCAGATGTCCATTTATTTTAATATCCCCTGCAAATCCCCATTATTTTTTAAAAAATAATTGATTATTTGAATTTAAATTTTATTTTTTATAGTTATAAAATCCAATACCGGTACTCTTACCAAGTCTACCTTGATCAATATACTCTTTAACTTTTTTAGCGATAGCTTTGAAGTGATATGGAGCAATAAAACCAGGAATTTTTGTATACATTAAAACAATGTTATAAACAGTTGTTAAACCGACAACATCACAAATTGCAAATGGTCCTTTTGGAGCTCCAGTTCCCATAACCCAAGTCTTATCGATTGTTTCTGGATCACTAACATCAGTAGCCCATAAATCAAGAGCACTGAATAAGAAAGGAACTAACATTGAATTTAAAATGTAACCATTCTTTTCTTTGTGTAATTGAAGAGGAATCATTCTAATATCGGTTGCAAATTGAACAACTTGATCAAAATATTTCTTTTCAGTTTTAGCTTGTCCCATAATTTCAGCAGTATTGTTTTTCCAAATTTCATTTGCGAAGTGAAGAGAAAGATACATATTTGGTCTTCCTGTAAATTTAGCAAACTTAGATGGTAACATTGTGGATGAATTAGTAACGATAACGGTCTTGCTAGCAAGAAGTGGAGCTAGTGTTTTATAAAATTCTTTCTTAGCTTCAACGTCTTCAGCCATTGATTCAATTACAAGATCAGCATCAGCAACAGCTTTCTTTAAATCAAGTTCAAGTTTGAGATTTTTGTAGGCAGCTTCAACTTTAGCAATGCAAGCTTTTGCATCAAAAGTATCAACATCAGCAATACCTCTAGCGAAGATAGCAGGATTTTTCCCTTCTTTAGTATCCATCTTGGCGATAGTCTCTAAATAATCTTTTTTAATGGCATCAATTTTTGGTTGAGTACGAGTAATGCTTCCTTTACTTCTTAACCAAATAGTGACATCAAATCCACAATAAGCAGCTTGGAAGGCGATTTGGCTTCCTAAAACGCCACCACCAGCGACAACAATTTTCTTAAAACTCATAATAATTTCTCCTTTAAAGATTTAATTCTCTACGGCTTTATTCTATCAAATTACATAATATTTTAAAATACATTTGTATATAATTAGGTTAAGTTTTATTAAAAATATATGCAAATCTTAACTTAAATCCAATTGTAAATAATTGTAAAAGTTACTAAATTGTTAAAATTGTAAGTTAAGTGGGGATTTGCAAGGGATTTTGGTTTAAAATTACAATTTTTTGTAAAAATTGCCATTATTTAAAGTTGATTAACAATTTTATATTGTTATAATTGAAAATATTATATGTAGTTAAGGAGGATTTTATGAAAAAATCTGTATTAGTTATGACTATTATTGCGACAATTCTTACGGTTTGTTCCGCTGTATTCGGCTTTTTTGGCGCATTAATTTTAAAACAAACTATAATGGGTGTTGCTGCAGGAGAAATATTTGATTTCGCTTCAGTGCTTAAATCAATTTTTACTTTTTCTGATATAAGTATAACTTCAATTATTGCCTTGTCTTTTCTTGGTTTAATTGTTGTTTTGTTACTTATTCAAATCATTGTTATTTGCAAGAAAAAGACGTTTGCTAATTTCTTTACTTCAGCTATTTGGTTAGTTGATGGTTTAGTTAGCTTCTTATTTATTCCATTATTTGGAACAGCTTTTAAAACTTTTGTTGATAGCAATTTTGCTACTATTCCTGGAACAATGGATATTATTGGATTACTTTTAGTTTTTGTTGCTTTTGTTATTTCGCTTATATCTTTAATTATGTCAATGAAAGGTTCAAAACCAGTTGTTGTTGCTCCCGAATCTGAAGGCATTACATCAACTGCTAAAGATGAAAAGCCTGTTAATTTTGACGCTTCTGAAGAAGAACAAAATGTTGAAGTTGTGCATGCTACAAAAGAAAAGCCAATTATTGAAGTTGCTTTAGTTGAACAAGAAAAAGACGATGATGTTCAGATAGTTAATTCGCAAGTTGTTGCTAAACCTGAAGAAAAACCAGTTGAACAAAAAGAAAATAATGTTGAAACTCCAGTTGTTGAAAC
>Ga0172378_10004703_pt1 | contig 12776 bp, 15 predicted proteins | sample GrowelOW332metaG_FD_119755 | JGI IMG/M metagenome (GOLD analysis project Ga0172378, IMG submission 119755) | Groundwater microbial communities from an aquifer near a municipal landfill in Southern Ontario, Canada - Pumphouse #3_1 metaG | ecosystem: Environmental > Aquatic > Deep subsurface >...
AGATAAAAATCTGGTATTGTTATTTTATTCACCCCCTATGTTCTTTTAAATATTTATCAAATAGGAAAACATAAAAATTATCAAATATATATTATAAAAATGGAGAAAATTAATTTATTTTAGGGAGAAATAATACAATAGTTTTAGATGCAGAAAAAAAATTTGCATTTTCTGAGAAAACATGCTATAATTAAGTTAGGAGAAGGAAAAAATAAAATTTATGGGGGATAGAAAATGAACCGTTATAATCTTAATGAGATTCTTTTATCAGAGGATTATGAAACAACCAAATCAACCATCAAGGACAAAATTATTACTGATTTAGCCGGTAAAAGGGTAAATTACAGCAATGACTATCAACCAGTAAACAATAACTTCCTAAAAGATGAGCTAATTGAATTAGTTGTTAATAAAGAAGCTTATGAAATTACTTATGGCAACTTTTTAACTTTATTAGTGGTTGCCAGACCATTCAATGAACATAAAGTTCCTTTTCCTGAAGATATGCTATTTGATTTATCTGATTTACATGAGTATGGTAAATACTATACCTTATTGTTAGAGATGTTTAAATTTGACAAAGAAACTAAGATATCTATAAAGGATATTATTAGCGAATTAGCAATCTTATCAGGGGAAATAAATGTCACATTTGGAAATACTGTTTCTATTAAAGCATTAACAGATTTGGAAAGAAATGTATCAAGATTCAGAGAATTAATCCATTACAAACTTCCAAAAGATGAAGCAATGGAATTTGATAAAATTGAAAAGATTATCAACCACAATAGAGATGAAATTATGGATATTCTTTCTAACACCGATAATATACTAAAGTATTATACAAAATCAGGTGCAGGTGTTAATACTAAACAGTATGGACAAGTATTATCTTTAATTGGTTCTAAGCCCGATCTATTTGGTAACATCATCCCATATCCAATCAATACAAGTTTTCTTAGAGGCTTAAGTGTTCGTGATTTCTTTATTAATGCTCTTGGTGCTAGAAAAGCTCTTATTACCAATCATCAACAAGTTAGAAACTCTGGTTATCTAACAAGAAAAATAAGTATGCTATTAATGGATACTAAATTAACAACTGAAGATGATTGTGGCAGTAATGAAAGTAATTATATGAAGATTGATATACCTGATAAAAAGACATTAAAACGTTATGAAAAACGTTATTATTTGGATGACAATGATATATTAAAAGAGATTGATGTAAACGATGAGAGTTTAATTGGTAAAACTTTATCTATACCATCACCAGTAACTTGTGCAAGCAAACATGGTATCTGTAAAAAGTGTTATGGAAGGTTATTTGATATTAATAAGGATTTAAATATCGGTATGATTGCTGTACTAATTCTAACAGACCCATTAACTCAACGACTATTGAGTGCAAAACATCTATTAGAAACTCGTTCAAGTAAACTGGACTGGGGAGAGAAATTCGAAGAATTTTTCATTGTTAATCGTAATCTAATCACACCAAAAGAAAATAATATTAGTATTATTATTCGTGAAGATGATTATATAGAAGACGATGAAACAGAAGATGCACAGGTATTCAGAGTATTTTCTGTAAAATCGGGTAATAAACAATTTGTAATAGAATCACCGGTTAAGTTGTATCTTGTTGATATCCTCTCTGAAAAAATTGATGAGCACTACAATATTGAGGAAGCTCAATACGAAATATCTTTAAGTAGCCTTGATGACGGCGACAATTTTGCTCATTTCATTATGGAGAACAATGAATTATCTAAACCACTAAGAGAAATTAAAGACCTAATTGAGACTAACAAATATATCAAAGACCATTCCATTAATGAAGCTATCAATTATTTCGTCCACTTGTTGAATGAATCTGGTATCAACATCCAATCGGTTCATATCGAATTGATTCTAAGAGAAATGATGAAGCTAAAAAACCCTGATAGAGAACAATTTAAGCTAGAAAAGATGCCTAAATACGAAATGCTTCGTATTACAGATGCAAATCTTAAAGGTGAAAGTCTATCAAGAGCATTATTATTTGAACAAATTAAGAAACAATTGACAACCCTTGATTATGATACTTTCAGTAAAACTAAATCATCAATACTTGATAAACTGTTATAAAGAAGCAAAGAGGAGAAATCCTCTTTGCTTTTATTTTTTAAATAATTATAATTGGAGGATAAATGATGAATAACTCATGGATATTTGTAGCTAAAGTCCCACAGTCAGGTTATACTGTATTTTTTGGGAAGGATATTAAGAGATATTTAAAGAGAACAGAAACAAAAAGTCTGATCATGCGTCAAGATGACGATTTGATACACTTGATACCGTCTTCATTAGAAGATAATGGTATCAATCTTCTTATAAAAAGTGGTCACTACAAAGGGCAACTAAAAGAATCTCTTAATAGCAAACCTCTCCATTTCAATTTAGCAAATGCAGGATATTTTGATATGAAAGAATTATTTGAAGAGTGTTATGGATATCGGTTCAATGTATCTTGGAAAGATGAAACGAAAGTATTTATAATTAATAAGATTAACAAATAGCATTCTTTAAAAAATAAAAAATTAACATTTCATCAAGAAATTGTTTAGGGGGGAAAGAATTATGGAAATTGTTGATATAAAATCCTTTGAAGATTATAAAGGAGTAGTAAGCAGATTTAATGAAGGCGAAAAAATTTTAATAGAAACTGCCAATGCTGTTAAAGATGAAATTCTTACCTATCAAAAGTGCAAAGATGAAAAAATTATTGCTTTCTTCACAGATGGTTGTATTGAATTGTACTATAAAGAGCATTCAGAGAACTTAATCATCTGCAAGGTAAACATCCTTGATGCGACTGTCAAAGGCTATAGAATGGATTCAAAAGTAGCAAATTACTATTGTGACGTTCTGAAAGAAAAGATGAAGACTATCGAAGTACAAGAAAAAATGGTAAAATGCGAAAGAGACTTAAAATCCAAATTTAAATGGTTCATTAAAAAAAGTACTTTCGAAATACTTGATGAACTAATAGAACAACTTAAAATAAGTAAGCAATATATTGCTATTTATACAGAATATTTTGGTAACAGAGAGAAAGAAATGTGTGAAATCACTCATGACATATGGGAACTGCTTAAAAACAGCGAAAAATTATCTTACTTAAAATTCTCAAAGGAATTTGAAAATTTAGAACTAACAACGGAGTGATAAGATGATTACAGCATATCCAACTAAGATTGTCATAGACAATTATGAATTAGGGAGTGTCCCAAAAATTGAAAAATCATTATCAGTTTGGGATAAGACTATATTCCAATATGTCTTCTCTGCCTTTCTTTATGATGACGAAACAAAAGAGTTAGTAATTCCAGGTGGTTATAGTCTAACATACTTGTTAAAGTTATTTTCGAGAGATGAATATATTAATAAAAGAAAACAAGTTGATCCTTATAACGAAACTAAGTTCTCTCTTAAATATCCTGCAAGAGATTCTATACAACAAGAAGCCATTAACTTCTTATTAAAGAATATTAACCTACAAAAGTTTTTATGTTTACCAACAGGAAAAGGAAAGACTTATTGTTCTATTCATTATGTATTTAAAACCAGAAAATTACCAATAACATTTGTTGACCAAGAGAACTTAATGGAACAATGGAAGAAAAGTATTCTTTATTTCACAAGTATCAAAGAAGAAGAAATCTTCCTAATCAGTGGCAAAAATACTATTGACAAACTAATGAAGATGAATAAAAAGGAATTATCTAAGTATAAATGGTTTATAGCAATCCATAGAACTATAGCCAATTATATAGATGAAGATTTTGATAATGCTGAAAAAATGTTTACTCATTTAGGCATAGGCGTAAAATTATATGATGAAGCACATGTGGAGTATAAAAATATAGTCTTAGTTGATTCATTAACAAATACTGAAAGCATTTATATAACTGCTACACCTTCCCGTAGTGACCCAATAGAAGATAGCGTTTATCAAAGAATATTCAAAGATGTTCCGATGTTTAAACTTGATGATGACATATTAGAAAGATACCACAATGTAATCATTGTCAAATATAGCAGTCATCCTTCATTAGACGATCAAGCCAAAATGAAATCTAAATATGGTTTTGATATCAATAAATGGTGTAAATATATTCTCCAAGATGGAAAATATGAAAATTTTGCAAATATGATTATCTCGATTATTAATAAAATTAATAAAAAGAGAGATAAAAAGACTGCTCTTCTTTTTCATACTATGGAGGGAAATTCTATTCTTCAAGAAGACCTTAAAAATGAATTTAAGGATATAGAAGTCGGAAGATTTGATTCCAGTATCAAAAATAAGAATGAACGTGCAAAGGAATGGGATAAGGATTTAATAATAACTACTGACATGTCTTTTGGAAAGGCTATAGATGTTAAAAATCTAATAATAGTTCTTGATGCGGTACCATTCGGTTCAAAGGTCATGACAGAACAAATACTAGGAAGACTAAGACAAATTGAAGGCAAGGAAGTCTATTATATAGCCTTCATTGATGTTGGTTTTGAAAGTTGCCAAAATCAGTTAAAACAAAGAAAAAATATATATAATAAAAAGGCTAAGAAAATAATTGAAATTGATCTTAGTAAATAAATTAAATAGGTATTATGCAATTAAGGCATAATACCTATTTAATATTTTTAAAAGGAGATAACTAAATGGTACAAGCACCAAAGGAATTGGTCGAGTATTTCTCTGAATTCGGTATCGCTCTTAACCAAGATAGAGTTCTGAACTTTATTGAGTTGATAAAAGGTATCGATGATTCTACGAGATTACTGCAGGAAGAAATATATACAAGCGGAGATTGCGGAAGATTTCATACAATTCTCAAAGCAGTATTTCCAGAAGCAGAAGCATACGTGTTTAAAGGTAAATATTCTATTCATGTTTTAACAAAAATTGATGGTAAATTCTATGACGCTAAAGGTATTTGTACTTTTGAAAGATTTAAAAACAACAATACTTTTAAAGAAGCACTCGAAGGTAAATTCTCTTTAAATGAAGCTTTAGAGAAGGTAAATTTAAATTTCCTTCTTGAAGAAGATTTATTTAACAACTATTGTTTTGAAGTAAGGGGTCCAATCTTATAATGTAGTAAGGATAGTGATAAAAAATGGGTAAAAGTATTAGAGTTATAAGACTCAAAGGTCTTAAAAAAGAATGTGGGATAACTTCTATAAGTACTGCAAATGCAAAATTAATTGATTCTAAGCATTATTGTCCTATATTTGTTTGTCATGAATCAGATAGTGAAATTCCTGAATTTCATACAAAAGTATACTACACAAAGAATGATTCTGACCAGATTTACTACTTTATTTTTAGTGGTTTTTCAGCAGGTTATTATGGCGAAGGGAGCAGAGGATTAACTAACTTCTTGTTTCATATAGCTGGAATGAACTACCAGGAAGACATAATTATGAAAACTGTTGCTAAACTTAAAAGCAATAGAAGATATATCTTTGTGTTAGATGAAGATTGCACCGACATGATTCACATTAATATTTATATTTCTCCGAGAAATATAAAACACCTAGTAGAAGGTACATCTATCGAACTGAAAGATAAACGACCAATAATCATTAAAAATTGGGATTCAACTACTCTCCAGTTATTATAATAGAACTAACACGAGCAGTTTATATCTTAATAAAGTATAACCAAAATATGATGACAGGGGGAAGATTTTATGTTTATAACACACTATGATGCTGACGGAAAAGGTTGTCTTGTATTAGGGAAAAAATTCATTAAAAATATAGGCAAATACAATATTTGTGATTATGGGAATATCAATGAAACAGTTACAGAGTATTTAGATACTATTGAGCAATACAACAATGATGATTTAGTACTGGTTATTACAGATATATCTGTCTCTGAGGAAATTGCAGAACGTATTGAAAACATGAAGGACAGTTTTGTTTTGCTATTATTGATTGATCACCATCCAAGCAATGATTATTATTTGGAACAGTATAAATGGTGTATTCTATTGAAAGATGATAAAAGTGCAACAAAAGCTTTCTATGAATGTTTGATAACTACCGGTTTAGTTACAGAAGATTCATACGATGAATTTGTAATTGCAATTGATGAATGGGATACTTGGAAGTGGGAAGTAACAAACAACAAAAATTCAAAGCTAATAAATGATTTAGCTTACAATTTAAAAACACACGATTTCTTGAATAGGTTCCTCGTCAATCCCAGTTTAGATTTAAGCAAGAAAGAAAAACTAATACTGGGAATGAGAAAAGACGATATACAAGCTATGATTAAGAGAATTAAACCAATCTTCAATGGTGAAACTTGTTACATCTTTGCAGATAGGTATGTAGCAGAAATCTCTATCTTCATATTTGATAACTATAAAAATGTAAAGATCCTTATAGTTATCAATCCTATTAGCAATACTATTTCATATAGAAGCTGTTCTGAGAAATATGATGTTTCTAGCATTGCTAATAGAAATGGGGGAGGGGGCCATCCAAAGGCATCTGGAAGTGCTTTGGAAGATAATATCAGCACAAAATTAATAGAAGCAATTCTTAAAGATGGTTTTAAGGATTACACTAAGGAGGATTCGGTTATAAATGGATAATAGGCTTTATATATTCTTAGATACAGAGTTTACAAACTTATCAAGAAAAACCTCAATGTTAGTTAGTACAGGTTTAACGGTTCTTTCTGAAAAAAAAGAATCGTTCTACGCCGAATTTAATGATTACTCTATGTTACTTGCAAGCGATTTTGTAAAGGAAAATGTTCTTCCGTTATTAACATTTAAAGGAGTTAACCAAGGTATACAAAGGACTGATACCTCTATCCTTTTGAAGAGTGATACTAAGATAATTAGTGAATTAATAACTAGCTGGTTGTATGCTCTTTCAAAGAAGTACAATAAAAAATTAACCTTTGTAGTCGATGTTGGTGCTTATGACTGGTTATTATTCTCCGAATTAATTAGCAAGAAAACAAATGATGGATGCATAGAAGTTCCTGATTACATTGATTACATTCCTATTGATGTAAGTACTATGCTTTATTTAGCAGGATACGACACCGATATTAGCAGACGAGAAGTATTAGGAATCACTGAAGATATGATTCAGCATAATTCATTATTCGATGCTAAAATGACACACATGTTATACGCATTATTAATGGATAAATTCTTTGGAGAAAAATAGCTTTAAATATATATTATTATAAAGTAAGAAATTTTGTTTATAATAAATTAAGAAAGTGAGGTAAGTTGTTATGGAATATATGTATAATATGTTGGAGCATTGCGAAAGTTGGTTTACCAATGCAGAGTACAGAGAGTCAAATGACCCTGCAATTATTGAATATGCAATAGTTGAAGCGTCAAAAGATACAGTCAGAAAATATCTCTTAGAAAGATATGGAGAAATATCGGACGATGAAACTGATTTACAAGAAGTTCTATCTGATTTCATTGAAGGTATTGATTCTATTCTGCTCCAAATAACTGCTAATGGAGAAGGAGCATTTGGTAATGAGACAGATGATGATAGTGGAACAGATAACTTTTTATCTTCTCAGATTGAGTACGAAGTAAGTTTATTTGCTTGTACGTCTAATGGTGCGACCAATATGGAAGAACCGATAGTGATATATACTACAAATGACTTTAAAGAAGCAAAAGATAGATACGATGAAGGTTTGAAAACACTTTACTTTAAGTTATTCAAAGAATAAAAATAGTTTATTTTAGATTTGTGGAGGTTTACAAATAATTGGGCAGACGTATTAAGTCTACTATTTGACAAGCAGGAGGGGGAGGAGGATCTACTTTATGAGTTTTTATGAGTATATTACTAACCAACTTACCCAGAGAGGTATGTTTAATAATCAAGCTAAAGAGGTTATAGAAAATGTTATGAAAAACCAACCAGAGATGGATGGAAGATGGGAGGATGATATTAATGGTTATCCTCCTGCATTAAGAAACCTTATATGGGTTACTGTTGAACATGAAGCACTAAATTACATCAAGCTTAGATGTCCAGAAGCATGGTTTAGAGCTATATTTGACAAAGAACATCCCTTGCGGAAGGAATTTGAGTCTAATCAGTCTTAATTCTTATAAAATTTTAAAAAATTTAAAACATAAATTTAGTTAACTCTAAAAAATTAAAATTATTGGAGGAAATTGTAAATGAGCAAATTAGCAAACGTAGAAAAGATTGAAAAAACAATTCAGACCGTAAGCTCACACTTTACGGTAAAAAACACTGTTATTACAGGTGTAAAGGGCAAGGACAATGTAAAATTGAATCCTGTGTATGCTCGTTCCTATAATTCAACTAAATATTCTGATAAATCACAATTGGAAGCGATGAATATTCGTACTTCTGATTATATTGTATTGGCCTATAATGATTACCAAAATAAAATTAATGAGGAAGTCTATCTTAGTTATCCGCATCTTCCAAATTTCATTAACTTACTTGAACAAGCTGTTCAAATGGTATCTACCAAAGATATGTATGTGAATAACGATGTAAATCCTAAGTATTCTGATGTTGTACTTAGGCTAGATAACCTTGGCGGGAAAAAGAGTATCGCAATTATTCCTCATGTAATCCAGCAAGACCAGACATATATCAATGGTGCTTTAATATTCTTGAATTCAGAAGATACCTATGCGGAAATAGACGCTAATAGCATCTATACGTTGTATTATATTCTTAAAGATTTCAATCTCTACTTAAATAGTTCATTACTTCTTCTGACTGGATTATTATACGATGGCGGTACAAGTGATTTTGATAGTGCTCCAGTTTTTGGTGGTGCTAGTAAGAATGCTTTTGGTGCTAATAATGCCAATAACCGTGCTCCGAGAGGAATCTTTGGTGGTAAAGGTGGTTCAAATATTGGTGGAAGTAAAGGTGGGTTTAAACCTCCTGTAAAAAATACTACTCTCGAAGAACTTGATAAAGTCATTGAAGGAGAAGAAGGCGATATTCCATCCACTAACGGAGATGAAACCAGCAATAACGAAGGAGAAGGGTCTCCTCTATCCCTTAATAAAATAATCGATGCTGCTGGGGAGATTGAAGTTCCAGACCTCGATGACGGTGAAGTAGTATTTTAATTTTAGTTGGTTAGGTGGGGAAACAGATGGAGAAGAAAGACCTATTAAATAAGATTTCTAACATTAGCAAAGAGGATACTGATGCTAAGACTTCTAAAAAAGGTAGGAAAGTAGACTTAAAAGTTCTGCATTTTGATATAGATGAAGAAAAAGATACTGAACTTTGTGTATTCGTTAAACAACTAATCAACAAACATGAAATTACAAATAAATATGTCTATGATACCTTTGGGCGTGCTGAAGGTTGGAACATAATTTATGGTTTGGGAAAAGGAAGCATTAGTTGGGAACGAGTTAAAAAGTGGTGTGAATTAATGGGCTACAAGATTGAAATTAGCCTAACCGAGCTTAAAAAGAAATAATAAAAAACAAAGGATAACTATAAAAAGTTATCCTTTGTTTTATTTTTTTTTGTTATTTATGCTTGCGGATTAGAAGAGATTACTAGTGTTTTAAGATTAGCGATAGTATCATTATACTTATATTCAATCTTACGAGCTTCAAGAACATCTTTTAGTTCTTTCTTTGTTGCTTCTTTAAGATCTTCTTCAGTATACACTACGTCTTCTTCTCCGTCTTTAGCACCTTCTGATTCTGAACCCTCCATACTGGAACCTTCGTCTCTGCCGGTTTCCTGGGTTTGCTCAGACTCTTTTATTTTATCTAGTTCTTCAACAGGCTCTTGCACCTGTTTTACTGGTTCTTGAGGCTTTTCAGACTTTATATTGCCGTCGATTTTAGTTACCTTATCTTCATACTTTATTACATTAAACCCAAGTTTTTTGAGCATTTCATACTGCCGAACAGTAATAGAAATAGGTCTATTGATTGGGCCTTTACCAATAGTTGGTATGAGTTTAGAATCAGAAATGGTAACACGTATACGTTGATTATCCATTTTTTATATCCTCCTATTTATTAATCTTCTAAGCCAATGAATCCTTCAAAGAAGAAATCGTCTCCAAGCTCTTCATTATTATCTTCAGTCATGAATTCTGGTTCGACAAAAAGGTCATTAATATCTTCATTTTCTATAGAACCATCATCAAGGAAATCATCACCCTCTAATGGGTCTTCAGTGTCAATTTCTTCCAAATCATCATCGTCAAGCATAACATCATCATCATCGAGATTTTCATTGCCATCAAGTTCAATTGAACCCAAAATATCCTCATCATAATCGTCGTCATCATTAAGATATAATTCATCATCAAGAGAATTATCCCCTAAATCTGCATTATTCTCATCTAAAGTTTCAGAATCAATCTTATCATTATCATCAGTTTCTTGTAACGTTTCAATAGTAGAATCTACATACGCATTGAGTTCTTCTTCCACGGATAACAACTCTTTGTCTTCGTTTAGTTTATTTTTTAAGACTTGAAACATTCTAATTAGCTCCTTCCATTCAAATTATAATTATTTGTTCATAATAGTATTCTTTGTTTGTTTCAACATAAAGAGAATACATGGTATTAGCATATAATTAACTTCTGTAGATTTAAATCTCTCTTTATTAATATAATCAATTAGATCTTCATTAACTAAAGAATTGTTTAAATACTGAACAACAAAATTAAATATTTGCATATCAGGATTAACTTCTGTATCATATAATAAATTCCCTTTTATATTAGAAACAAAGTCTAAAGGTAAGACAGCAATAGGATCTTCTACTAAAGATTCATTATAAATAAGTTCCCAAATCTCATATTTATTTTTAAATAAAGCAAATATTGAGGTTGGGTCTTGAACTTTTGTAGAAGTGAAAAGGAAATCCTTTAAAGTACTTATATCTTTAGTTTCTAAAGCATAAAAGAAACTTTCCTGATAGATATAAAAATCATCCATACTTTCTTCCAATAATGGTTCTATTTTTATATTTTTAAGAAAAGTTCTTGTTTTGATAAATAGACTATTATTGGTTATAAACCTAATGAGTATATTATCATAAATTATATCATTATAAAGGAACGTGTTGTAATTCTTATTATAGAAAAGTTTAATATAAGCATTTGATAAATCATCAGAAACACTATCGATGTGGTCTAACAATAAGAAATCTGATTCTTTTATAACACTCTTGCAATCCTTACCAATATTTTCATAAACCACTTTATATGTTTCAGTTATTTGTTCTTCGTCTAATACACCATTACTTGATGCAGTTAAACTATAACTGACTTTGTACATTACCTTGTTACCTGCATGGTCAACTGCTACCTCATTTACTCTGAATAGCAAATTCCCTGCCTGTCCAGGTACAGAAAAGAAATCGTTTACTAATGGTTTAACAGTATTTGGAAGGATTATGGCATCTCCTTCTATAGTAGTATCCAAACCTTCTGTTTCATCAAAATTATTTTCAGGAGTTAAAGCACCCATTCCATATAAAGGAAAGTTTTCTATTTTGTTATATTTTATTGGTGATTCCACTCCAATAGTTTCTATGACCCCACCAAGAGGAATATCTTCTGTAGAAGCAAGAATATCTTTTGCATAGTATGTTACAAAAGTTGGTCCGCCTTCAATATAACTTGAAAAATCGTAGGTTTGCCTTATATAATTATCGAGTTGAGTTTGTATTACATCTTGTTCTTCTATAAATTTTCCCATGGAAATATCGCCTTCTTTCTCACAAGTATAGAAATAATATTAAAATATTATCATAAATTAACAAGCATCTTAATACTTCTAATTTTAATTATATGTTTATTTCTTGAAACTTTATAGGTCTAAAATGAATTTTCATCAAAACATAATATTATAATTATTTCAGGCAAAAGGAGGATAACAATGAAAGATTCAGAAAATGTGAATGGCGAGCTTCTTGTTTCTTTAATAGAAAATAATACTACAGTATTTAATCTTTCAAATTCATTGAATACGAATGAATATGTTTTGATGATTAAAGAGCATTTCAGTATAATAAATGGTAACCCACAATTATTTACTGAAGGTTTTGAAGCAACCTTTGCTAGTATAATTAGGAAAATTGGAGAATTAATAAGGATGCTCATTGATTGGGTAAAAAATAAATTAAGCGTGTTCATTAGGAAACTCAAGAAAGAAAAAGTGAAAGTAGATATCTCTCAAATCAATAAAAATAGTACTGCAATAGCAAAAACAACTATTGATATTGAATTAAGTACTATCAATTTAACAACTTTCTATGACACTTTCTCACTGGATTTAAGAACTTTAAATTATACTCTTTTCTCAAATGTGGGTTTTAGACAGATTAATAGGTCTGATAAATCTAGCGATATTAGTAGATCTATTAATAAATTGAATGAGAAACTATTGGGAAAATATAATAATATTAAAGTAACAAGGAACATGCAATATAATATTACAAAGGCGGACAAGATAATTGATTGCTTTAATATGGTATCTAGTTTCTTAGAAGATAAGTATGAAAAAGATGTTAAGAAACAGATTAGCTCTATTCAGAAATATTATCAGACACTAAAACAAATGAATTTGAAAAGAAGTTCCGTAGACAAAAGTCTTTATAATACAACAACAGCATTAGGTGTATTACTACAGAATATCATATTAATACATTCTTCATTACTTTCTACAGCCGCTAGTATTCTA
>Ga0172378_10004705_pt1 | contig 12773 bp, 8 predicted proteins | sample GrowelOW332metaG_FD_119755 | JGI IMG/M metagenome (GOLD analysis project Ga0172378, IMG submission 119755) | Groundwater microbial communities from an aquifer near a municipal landfill in Southern Ontario, Canada - Pumphouse #3_1 metaG | ecosystem: Environmental > Aquatic > Deep subsurface >...
AAGGATATGGTAATGGCAGCAGATAAGATGATAACAGAAAAGAGTGGGCTTGGCTCAGACTTTTTAGGCTGGGCACAGCTTCCTGAAAACTACGATAAGGAAGAGTTTGGAAGAATAAAAGCAGCAGCAAAAAGGATAAGGAAAAATTCTGATGTACTTATAGTAATAGGAATTGGAGGCTCATACCTGGGAGCAAGAGCAGCAATAGATATGCTGAGCCATAATTTCAGAAATAATGTAAAAGATAGCCTGCAGATTTTCTACTGCGGAAACAATATAAGCTCATCATATTTAGCAGAGCTTTTAGAAATAATAGAAGGAAAAGATATATCTGTAAATGTTATTTCAAAATCAGGAACAACCACTGAGCCGGCTTTAGCATTTAGAGTATTTAAAGAACTTTTAGAGTCAAAGTATGGTAAAGCTGAAGCATTAACTCGAATATATGCAACTACTGACAAGAAAAGAGGAGCATTAAAAACATTATCAGATAATGAAGGTTATGAAACCTTTGTTATTGCAGATGACATAGGGGGCAGATATTCAGTTCTTACAGCAGTAGGACTTCTTCCAATAGCTGCCAGCGGACTTGATATTGATAAAATGATGCAGGGAGCATTTGATGCGGTTTCAGATACTTCCATAGAGGATTTGGAGAAAAATGACTGCTATAAATATGCAGCAGCAAGAAATGCCCTTTATCGAAAAGGAAAAGAAATAGAAATGATGGTTAATTTTGAGCCTGCAGTTCATTATTTTGGTGAATGGTGGAAGCAGCTTTATGGAGAGAGCGAAGGAAAAGACGGGAAGGGAATATTCCCGGCAGCAGCAGATTTTTCAACTGACCTTCATTCCATGGGACAGTACATTCAGGATGGAAGGAGATTTTTATTTGAGACATTTATAAATATTGAAAAGCCAAGAAAAGAATTCACAATTAAAGAAGAAAAGGAAGACCTGGATGGACTTAATTATCTGTCAGGAAAAACTCTTGATTTTGTAAATAAGATGGCATATAAGGGAACAGTTCTGGCTCACCATGACGGAGGAGTCCCGGTACTTACCATTGATGTTCCACAGCTTAATGAATATTATTTTGGATACCTGGTATACTTCTTTGAAAAGGCCTGTGCTGTAAGTGGATATCTTTTAGGAGTAAATCCATTTAATCAGCCCGGAGTTGAAGCCTACAAGAAAAACATGTTTGCACTTCTTGGCAAGAAAGGCTATGAGGATAGAAGAGCTAAGCTTAATGACAGGATATGATGAGGATAATAGTAGATGCTGATTCCTGCCCGGGACGAGATATAATTGAAAAAGCAGGAAAAAAGAAAAATATTGAGGTAATAATGTTCATCGATGTAAATCATATTATTGCCTCAGATTATGCCAGAATAATATACAAAGACAGCGGCTACCAGAGCGTTGATATGGCTGTGGCAAATGAAGCAAAAATAGGTGACATAGTAGTTACCGGAGACTTAGGGCTGTCCTCTATGGCTCTTTCCAAAAGGGCTTATGTCATAAATAATGAAGGTTATTATATTGATGAAAAAAACATAGATGAGCTGATGTTTAAAAGGCATATAGGCTCTGAACTGAGACGGATGGGTAAAAAATCTAATTGCCCAAAAAAAAGAAAACCTGAGGATAATGAAAGACTTTATAAAAATTTAATAAAATTAATAGAAAAGCAAAATCCACCAGCTTAAGCTGATGGATATTGCTTTATTTATTATGGAGATTTTCTCTTTTATTAAGGAGATAAAACTTTTCATCATAAGTCCTCCATACAAATATGCTGCCTGCTTTAAATGTTCTCATCATTTACCTGATCTATATCGAAGTCTTTTGGCCCTTCAGGGAAAATAAGGCCATTATTTGTTCTCTCAATAATAGGGTATCCTTCATTTGAGTACCCTGCTCCTAAAGGATGCTTCCTGTATGGATAATCCGGTTCATATAAATAATCTTTTTTCATTTTATCCCTCCATTAATATTTTTTCAAATATTAATGAAATTATGCTAGGAAATCAGCTCCAAAATACCAAAGTACTTATAGGAGGCAGAAATACGCTGCCGGAAGTAAATGTGCTTAAAGTTTCCTCTCCGGCTCTGTCCACATCTACTATTAAATTATATGTTCCATAGGGGATATTAACATCTATGGTAAACTTATTACTGTTTAGTATAACTATTATATTTTTATAAGAATCTTTATACCCCATATTAATCAGCATATATCCAACTGATCCGGTGGGAGTCCCAATAAAACGAAGGTGCTCTCTTATTTCCTCGGGTTTTTCCAATTTAAAAGAATTATGATCTTTTCTTAAATGAATAAGACCCTCAGCATATTTAAAAACATCTAAGAATTCCTTTTTTCTCATCCAGCTTATTTTATTAATATCATCATTGCTGTTATAAGAATCAAATACTCCCTGCTTTGTTCTGCAGAATTCTTCTCCACTGTGGATAAGAGGTATTCCCTGGCTTAAAAGTATTATAGAAAAAGCCAGCTTAACCATATTTTTTTTATCCTCTACATTATCATCTCTGTTTGATTCCTGAAGTTTATCCCATAATGTAAAATTATCGTGAACTGCAAAGTAATTTATGCTCTGAAGAGGATTTTTATAGGGTCCATTTATTATATCATTATAATTTATTGAACCGGAGGCGGCTATTCTTATATTGTGTTCCAATCCTGCTTTGCCGCTGATAAAACCCTTATCGAGAGATGAAAATACGCTTCCCTTTATACTGTCCCTTATTAAATCATTGAAAAAACTGTAGCCCAAAAGCCTATCGGAATTTTGCTGGATAGGTCTTTCCCATACCGGGATTTTAGTTTCTATATTCCAGCCTTCACCATAAAGAAGAATGCTGCTTTTAGCTTTTTTAAGATTATTCTCTATTTCTTTCATAGTTTCAATATCATGAAGTCCCATCAGGTCAAATCTGAAACCGTCAAAATCGAACTCTTTAAGAAAATAGTCAAGAGAATCTAATATAAGCCTTCTTACCATATATCTTTCAGTTGCCATATCGCAGCTGCAGCCGCTTCCATTTTCCAAAACTCCTGATTCGTTTTCCCTAAAATAGAAATCAGGAAATATTTTCCCGTACACAGAGCTGGGCGCGTAATAGGTATGGTTATAAACCACATCTAAAGTTACATAAAATCCTTCACTGTGAAGTACATTTATAAGCTCCTTCAGTTCCTTTATCCTTTCAATCATGGAAAATGGATTACGGGAATATACTCCATTGATTCCAAAGAAACTGTCTATATCATATCCCCAGTTGTATTTTTCTTCTGGAATTATCTCATTTATCTTTTCCTTTGAAAGGTGAAATAAGGGCATAAGCTGAATTACATTAACCCCTAGCTCCTTAAGATGGGAAAGCCCTGTTTTCAAACCATTGATGCTTGTATCTTTCTCAGTCAATCCCAAAAATCTTCCTCTGTTTTTAATGGATGAATCAGGGTCAGCTGAAATATCTCTTACATTAAGCTCATAAATTATTGCATCTCTTTTATTTAAAGGCTTGATTTCAGCTTTTGGAGTACTTACATCCTCAGGTGAGAAAATATAACCTTTATCTCCGTTTATGGAAATAGACTTGGAATAAGGGTCGCATACCTCTTCGAATTTCCCATAAACCTGAATTTTGTAATTATAGTAATATTTATTCAGGTCTTTTCCTATTTTAAGTTTAAATACACCATTTTCCTCTTTCATTAGGAAAGCTTCCATAGGCCCAAAGTCAGAGGTAAATAACTGGACAGAGCAGGAAGAAGCTGCAGGAGAATATAGGAAAAACTCAGTATATTCCTTTGAATATACACTGCCCAGAGGACCATCATAAGAAAATTTATTCTTAAAACTTTCGGAATCGTAAAAATTGTAATAAGATACTTTTATAATTTTATCATCTAGTTCAATAAAAGTCTGGTATTTTATGTTAACATTTTCTTTAAGAAATATGTCAATCTTTTCATGTGATATGGTATAATGTATAATATTAAGAAACGTGCTGTTTTGTATTTTTATTTTTTCTATGTTGCTTCCGTTTATATTCTTGCAATGTATAGTTATTTTATTAAAATCTTCTAAAAAAGCATTTATAATAATCAATATAATACCTCCTTGGTAGTACAGAAACATTATACTATATTTAAATTGTAAATTTAAAGTGGGTGGATAAGGTGAATGAAATTAAAATTTCAGCTAACGTAGAAAAATATGAAAATCAGCAGTACACAATTAAAATTGGTGTTGAGGAATCACCTTATGAAAATCTTTTATATAAATATATTATTGGGTTTACTGGAAAGTGGGAAACAATCAAAAATTTTACAAGTGAAAAAATTGTAAAACATAGTGTAAAGGATCAGGGAACTTACATAATAATGGTTCAGAGCAAAAAGGAAAACAGTACTAAATCCTTTGATTATGTCAGCAGATATGAATTTTATATTGGAGATATGAATAAAAGCCTTATTAAAAATATAGTTTATCAAGATAAAAAGTATAACGTGGGAGACAAGCTTAAAATAGAGGTAGAGACCAGTGATGATGATATTCTCCTTAGATATTGGGTAAATGAAAATAATAACTGGATGCTTATAAAGGACTACTCTAATTCAAAAATATTAAACTGGAATATTAGAATTCCGAAAGAACAGGAACTTTTAATAGAAGCAAAGGAAGTAAATTCAACTAAAAATTTTGAAGACAGCAAAAAGATAAAAATAAGTGTGGAGGATTTGGAAAATATTGAAATAACCAGCTTCAAATGCTTGACACCAGAACTTTTAAAGGAAAAAGAACTGATTTTTAAGGTATCTTCTAATTTAGATGAAAAAAGGACAATTCTTTATAAATTCACTAAAATAAAAGAAGACGGAGAGATCCAGCTTATCCAGGATTATTCCACAAAAAAGATGGCTTCATTTGTCGAAAATGACCAGGGAAAATACAAGCTTTTATGTTATGCAAAGGATATGTATTCACTATCTGACTATGACTCCAGAGCAGTAATAAATTATAGTGTATTGCCATATCCTTATATAAAAATATTAAGCTTTACCTCTGACTACAGTTCTCCATCCCCCTGTGGAAGGGTCATAAACTTAAAGACAATAGTTACTGGAGGAATTAATCTTTTATATAAATTTATTATAAATGGACCTGATACAAAAGAGTCTCCCTATGGTAAGGTTTCGAATTATGAATGGACTCCGGAAAAAAGCGGAGAATATGATTTAACTTTATATGTTAAGGATTCATCTTATCAGGGCGAATATGAAAGCAAAACAAGCATGAAATATGTAATAGATGAGAATAAAATGGAAAGCGCTGAGATGGAAAGCGTAGAAATTTCAAAGGAAGATGAAATAGTAATTGGCGAATGCGTAAATGTTAAAGCTTATGGAAAAGGCAGCAGCAATATAAGATATGCCTTTATAGTAAGAAAAAATAACCAGGAGATAGGTAAAATTCCCTATGGCACCTGCAGCTTCGCAGATTTTACACCAACTGAAAGCGGATTATACACCATTGATGTTCTTGCAAAAGATAAATATTCGGAAAAAGAGCAGGATTCCCATATTGAGAAGTTTATTAACGTTAAGGAATACAGGGAAGCCTACATAGATCACGTTTTAATTCCAGTTAAAGATAGATATCTTATTGGTGAAAGCTTAAAATTTAATATAGTAGTTAAAAACACAAAGGATGTTTTAATAAAATATATACTCAGAATAAACAAGCATAAGGTAGAAGAGATTGATTATAAAGAAACAAAAGTTTTTGATTTTGTACCTAAGATAAAAGGCGAGTATATTATTGAATTTTATGCTAAAAATAAGAAAAGCGATAAAAATTTTGATTCTAAAAAAGCGATAAAAATAAATGTGACAGAGGCTCTCCCAATTACTAATACAAAGCTTTATTGCGATAAGATTATTATTAAAAAGGGAGATTCTATTACGCTAAATGCCGGCTGTGATGGCGGCAAGAATGTTCTCTATGAGTTTTATACCATGGAGGACGAAGAGTGGAACATGGCTCAGAAGTACAGCAAGCTTAATTATTTCAGCCTGGTTACCTATAGAGAAGGCAAGTATCAGATACTGGTGCTTACAAAAAGTGAAGGAAATAATGCAAGCTATGAAGATTATGACATATTAGAAATTGAAATTAGTTAATTTTGGCTGCGCTGCAGCCTTTTTATTTGGGAATTTGCAAATTTACTTTCCACTACTTTTAAATACAGGAGGAAATATGGAAAGATTAGACAAGGTCTTATCAAATTTAGGTATTGGTTCAAGAAAAGAAGTTAAGGTCATTATAAAAAAGGGATTAGTCAAAATTGATGATGAAATAGTTAAAGACAGCAATAAGCAGATAGAACCGGAAAATTGCAGATTATTTGTAAATGATGAGGAAATCAGATATAGAAAATATATTTATCTTATGATGAATAAGCCAGATGGTGTTATATCAGCAACCTTTGATGACAAAGACAGTACTGTAATTGACCTTTTAGAAGATCAAGACAGGGCATTTGACCCTTTTCCTGTTGGAAGGCTGGATAAGGATACCGTTGGGCTTTTGCTTCTTACAAATGACGGAGAATTTAATCATAGGTTAATATCTCCTAAAAATCACGTACCAAAGGTGTATTATGCAGAGGTAAATATACCTTTAAGCGAAAAGGACATTGTATCTTTTAAGGAAGGAATTGTTTTAGATGACGGATATAAATCTCTTCCCGGGGAGCTTCAGATAATAGAGGGCGGAAGCAAAAGCATCTGCAAAGTTACTATTTATGAAGGAAAATATCATCAGGTCAAGAGAATGTTCAATTCTTTAGGAGGAGATGTGACCTATTTAAAGAGATTAAGCCTGGGAAAACTAGATTTAGATGAAAGCTTAGCTGAGGGAGAATACAGGGAATTAAAAGATGATGAATTGAATATGCTAAAAAATGAATATTAACATTCACTTTTAAAATAAAATAAAATAAATTTTGCAAAAAGGGTTGACCTTTTTTTCTGATTTGATATAATATACACGAAAAGAAAATAAAAAGCCCCCTTTTTATTTTGGCCAATCTTCCCCCAAGGATTGGCATTTTCATTTTTTTGAAAAGTAGAGTATAATTTAACCATGAATTCTAGGGGGTGCGCTATGGATAAGTATAACCCAAAAGTTAAAAGTGAAGGAATGGATCTTATTGCGGAAGGACTTTTAAAGCTGGAAACAAAAGAAGAAGTCTATAGATTTTTTGAAGATATATTTACTATGAATGAAATAAAATCCATTGAGCAGAGGATATTAGTTGCAAAGATGCTTAAGGAAAAGAAAATATATACTGATATTGAGATAACAACCGGAGCCAGCTCAGCTACAATAAGCCGTGTTAACAGATGCTTAAACTATGGCTCTGACGGATATAACATTGTGCTGGAGAGATTAAAGGAAAAATAGCTGTGATAAATTATTTTTGAAGCATATTGTTTTGTTAAAAAAACTGTTTAAAGGATACCGGAACTGGTTAAAAGCCAAAGACCCCCTTTGCGGCATACTGATTTATAAGGCTTTCATATTCCCGGAGGGAGCAAAGTATTATGCATTCCATGTTATTAAATATCATATGAGTCTTAAAGAAGGCTGCATATTTTGGTAAGTTTTTAGAAGACACTCCTCTAAACATTTTGATCCAGCATCTAAACTGACCTAAATATTTTCTCACACTATTTGTATTAAAATAATTAATCCTTTTGTATTTCTTTTTATCTGCCACTCTTATTTTTTTATATAAAAGGGGATACCTGAAAGGATAGTTAGAATATAGACATATTATACTGTTTTCATCTATATTATCAGAGAGCTCATCTATAAAGGGTTTTGGCCCTTTCCTTTCTTTATATATGTAAGAATTCAGCCTATTATCTCTTTGATATAAAAATGCGAATATAACATTTTGGTCTCCGCCCGCATTGAAATTCTCCTCTTCTTTTCTATTACGGTATTTATCTAAATATTTTAATTTCAAATCCATAAGTTCTAATGTTCCATGAAGCCTTGAATCAATTTCTTCATTTAATATACTCATTATCTTATGCCTCCAGTAAAATAAGGCCGAATAGCTTACACCTATCTGTTGCTCAGCCTGCCTTAAGGACATATCCTTACCCATAGTTTCTATAAAACTTTCCCATTTATCTTTATAGTGAGACCAGCTTAATAGGGTTTTTGTATATAAATTGAAGGTTTTTCTGCATTCCTTGCACCTGTATCTTTGCTTCCCATTAAAGAATCCGAATTTATTTATGTCTTTGCTGCCGCAGTGGGGACATACAGCGCCATTTCTAAATTTTGATTTAATTTCTTGCTGAATTGATATATCCATTTTATCCTCCTGGCAATTAAATGCATCTGTATTATTACCAAACAGGGCTTGTCCTATACTACCTTTAAACACTTTATTTAACAAAAACATATGGTCAATAAAATCAGCCACCCAGTTTTTTTGTTATAATATTCATTATATATGTCAAAAATTAAACCAGCTGTGATATACTATTAAAAGATAAAGAGTAGGTGATTTTAATGGAAAATATATTTAAAAGATTAAATAAAGAACAAATAGAAGCAGTTAAAACAGTTGAAGGTCCGGTTCTCATATTGGCAGGAGCAGGCTCAGGGAAAACTACGGTTCTTACCAGCAGAATAGCCTATATGATTCGGGAAAAAGGCATTTACCCTTCATCGATTTTAGCAATAACCTTTACAAATAAAGCAGCAGGTGAGATGAGGGATAGAGTTAAAAGGATAATAGGAGAAGAAGCAGACAGAATGTGGATATCTACCTTCCATTCGGCCTGTGTCCGGATTCTCCGAAGAGACATAGATAAAATAGGATATAATTCCAATTTTGCCATATATGACTCAGATGATCAGAGGGTTTTAATAAGAGACTGCATGAAAGAGCTGTCAATAAATGAAAAGGACCTGACAGACAGGGAAGTAATAGGCAAAATAGGTGAGTCTAAGGATAGGCTGATATCTGCAGAAGAATTTAAAAGAACAAATTCAGGAAACTTTCGCACAAATAAAATAGCTGATGTTTATTTGCTGTATGAAAAAAAGAAGAAGGGTTTCAACGCTTTGGACTTTGATGACCTTATAATAAAGACTGTTGACCTGTTTAATAAAAATAAAGAAGTTTTAGATTTTTATAGAAGAAAATTTAAATACGTAATGGTGGATGAGTACCAGGACACAAACCATGCCCAGTATAAGCTGGTAAATCTACTTTCAAGAGAACATAAGAATATCTGCGTTGTGGGAGATGATGACCAGTGTCTGCCGGAAGGAACTCTTCTTCAGGGGGAAGCGGGTCCTATTAAGGTTGAAGAAGTTAAAGAAGGAACCAATATCCTGTGTGCTTCGGGAAATGGAGAAACAGCTTTTGGGGAAATAGATATTATTAAAAAAAGAGAGTATTCTGGAAAATTAATAAAAGTTACCACAAAAAGTGGCAGGGTAATAAAGGGAACTCCAAATCATATAACTTTTTCCAGGATTAATGTTATTTTGGATGTATTTTACGTTTACCTGATGTATAAAAAAAATATGGGGTATAGAATTGGCCAAACTCAGGCAGTCAGAAGCAGAAATGGAGAACTTATAAATGGCATATCTGTAAGGCTGAATGGTGAACAAGGAGATAAAATATGGATATTAAGAGTATGCAGAAATAAGAACGATGCTGCATATTTTGAACAATATTATTCTGTTAAATATGGGATACCAACAGCAGTGTTTAATGTTAGAGGAAGAAGAATAAACCTGTCTCAGGAACAAATAATAAAATTATTTAAGGAAATTAATACCTATGAAGCTGCAGATAGGCTGATGGGAGATAATTTTTTGGATTTTAATTATCCGCATCATTTCAGCAGCAGTGTAATAAGAGGAGAAACCATAAGGAGAATAGTTAACCTCAGCTTTTTTTCAGGGAAAAAATCAGAGGAAAGAAAGTACTATTCTCATAGAATATCACTAAATACTTCAGGAGAGGAAAAACAGAATTTATTTAAAGATGAAGGGTTCCCGGTAAGAGATGGGCAAAGAAATACTGGTCGAATAGAAACTGAAAGAGTAAGCTATGATGAAACAGAAAAATACGCTAAAAATATTATTTCATTAGATGAAGATTTGGAAATAATAAGAAAAGCTAAGCTAACATCTGATAAAAACTTCTATTTTATGCCTTTGGGCAGTTTAAGAGAAGGAATGAGCATAGCAGTAAGAGATGGAAACCGGATAGCTGAAGAAATAATAGAAAAGGTAGAAACTGAAGATTATAGCGGCTTTGTTTATGATTTTTCAGTGCCTGATTTTAGACAATATATAGCAAATGACATAGTTATGCATAACTGTATCTATGAGTGGAGGGGCGCAGACATAAATAACATCCTGGACTTTGAGAAGGATTATAAGAATGCAAAGGTAATAAAGCTGGAAGAAAACTATAGGTCCTACGGCAACATTCTTAAAGCCGCAAACTCAGTAATACAGCATAACACCAACAGAAAAGGAAAGGCTCTCAGGACTGAAGCTGAAGATGGAGAAAAGTTAAGATATTTCAGGGCAGACAGTGATAAGGATGAAGCAAGATTTATTGCCTCTGAGATACTAAGGCTTAAAGATGAAGGAAGAAGCTTTGCAGATATCGCAGTTTTATATAGGACAAATGCCCAGTCCAGATTATTTGAGGAATGCTTTATAAATTCAATCCCCTATAAATTAATAGGTGGGACAAGGTTTTATGAAAGAAGAGAAATTAAGGATATTCTTTCATATCTGAAACTGATTAATAATCCGCTGGATGATATCAGCTTGAAGAGAATAATAAATGTACCTAAAAGAAACATAGGCGATACCACAGTGCAGAAAATTCAGGAATATGCAAATGAGCTGGAACTCAGCCTATATAATGCACTTTTAGATGTGGACAGCATACCAGGTCTTAGCGGAAGAAGTGTTACATCTGTTAATAAATTCTTAAGTCTTATAAATTCATTCATAAAGATTAAGGAAGATATGAAGGTGTCTGACCTGATAAAATCCATAATAAATGATTCAGGATACCTGAGCGGCTTACAAAAATCAACCCTGGTTGAGGACAGATCAAGAATAGAAAATATTGAAGAACTCGTAACATCAGCAGTACAGTTTGAGGAGAGCAGCGAGGATCAGTCCTTAGCTAAATATTTAGAGGATATAACTTTAGTTGCAGATGTGGATAAATATGATGAGGATGCAGATGCAGTAACCCTTATGACACTCCACAGTGCAAAAGGTCTTGAATTCCCTGTAGTATTTATGGCAGGAATGGAAAATGGGGTATTCCCGGGAAACAAATCCTTCGCTTTAAATAGTGAAATGGAAGAATCAAGAAGACTTTGCTACGTTGGAATAACCAGAGCAAAGGAAAGACTCTATCTTACAGGTGCTGAGATGAGAATGCAGTATGGAAGACATGAGTTTCATTCGGAGTCGGACTTTATTCTGGAGATTCCAAAAAATCTTATTGAACAGGCTCTGCAGAGAAAAATAGCTAAGCCTGAAATAAGCAGAAGAATAACCTTTGAGCCTGATTTTAAATCTTTCCTTAATAAAAATACTGAAAATAGGTTGGAGGAAAGTCAGGTAAAAATAGGATCAAGGGTTAAACATAAGCTGTTTGGAAAAGGTACTGTAATAACTATAGACAAATCATCAGGAACTACAAAGCTTAAAATAGCCTTTGAAAATATGGGCATAAAAGACTTGATTCTTGATATGGCTCCACTGGAGCTGATTTAGGAGGAGCTGCATGGATAAATTAAGTGAAATTAAAGACCTGATAAATAAATTGAATGACTATTCCTATAGATATTATGTTTTGGATGACCCTAAGATATCAGATATAGAGTATGACAAAATATATGATAATCTGGTAAATTTGGAGAAAGAAACAGGAATAGTGCTACCCTACTCGCCAACACAGAGGGTTGGGGATATAGTGCTGCCAAAGTTTAATAAGTATAAGCATAAGGCTAAACTTTGGTCTTTAGGCAAGGCCCAAAGTATTGGAGAACTTAAGGATTTTTGCGAAAGGTGTGAGAAATTCGTTCAGGATTATAACAGTAATAATGAGGATAAGCTGCCTAGGATAAGCTATATACTTACAAAAAAGTTTGATGGACTTACTATAAACCTGACCTATGACAATGAAGGAATTCTTATAACTGGCGCTACCAGAGGAACCGGCGTTATAGGGGAGGAGGTAACCCCTCAGATAAAAACAATAATGGCAATTCCGCTGAAGATAGATAATGACTTTTCATTTGAGATTCACGGGGAAGCGATAATGACAAAGGAAGCCTTTGAAAAATACAACAAAACCTCTGATACTCCTCTTAAAAATTTGAGAAACGGAGCAGCGGGGGCTCTTAGAAATTTAGATGTGAGAGAAACAGCAAAGAGAAATCTGTCATCATTTTTCTATGATATAGGGTATTTAGAAAATCATCAGTTTAAATCTTACAGAGAAATGATGAAGTTCATAAAGGACAAGGAATTTCCGGTAGATGATTATTTAAAAGAATGTAAATCCTTTGACGAAATTTTAAAGGAAATAGACTATATATCTAAAATAAGAGACACTTTAAACTATGACATAGATGGAGTTGTTATGGTAATTGA
>Ga0172378_10004706_pt1 | contig 12769 bp, 12 predicted proteins | sample GrowelOW332metaG_FD_119755 | JGI IMG/M metagenome (GOLD analysis project Ga0172378, IMG submission 119755) | Groundwater microbial communities from an aquifer near a municipal landfill in Southern Ontario, Canada - Pumphouse #3_1 metaG | ecosystem: Environmental > Aquatic > Deep subsurface >...
TTAATGATAATGGTCTCATCATATTTCGGTAGCCTTCTGATTTGAAAATGGCTGGAAATGATAATCCAAAGTAAGCCTTTATCAAAAGTCTTCTCTCTTCCGATACCTAATTTTATTATATGCGAAATAGAGATTTCCTGAAATAGTTTTAGCATGACGGAAGTCTTTAATCTCTGATTGCTATCGGAATCGCTGGCTTTGATGGTATATTTTTTCTGACAAATCATTTTCTGGTTTTTTTATCAATTACATCCATCAGATCATTTATTGTTGAGATTTTATTCCAGGTTCTATCCGGAATCTTGATTCTGAACTTAGCCTCAAGTTTACAGATGATCAAAATAAATCCCATGGAATCAATTGCGGTTTCCGTATTTATGACAGTCTCTGGGGTTAGAGTTGTACTATCAATATCCGGGTAACATTCTTTGACACAATCGACAACAGCTTGAAATATTTCCTGCTTTTCCATTGTTTTAATCCTCCTTTAATAAGTATCTTCTGATTTTTCCTATTCGGGTTCTGATTAGCGGTGTTCTTTTAATTACAATGTTCGTTATTTGCTGACTGAAAGGAAGAGTTTTATTAAAAAGTGCGACTTCTTCGAATATTTTGTTAAGAAGTGTTTTATTATCTGAATAAGCAAACAGTGTTGCTTTTCCTTGATATAAACCTAATGCATAATCGTTGATAGAAAGATACTTTGATAAAAGTGTTTCATATTCAACGCAATTTATTTTGGTTCCGTTAGCTAAGACTAGGGTATCATTTTTTCTTCCGGTTACGAATAGTCTGCCCTCAGAATCAAGATAACCCATGTCTCCAGTATGAAGATAGCCATCAATTATTGCTTTTTTGGTTGCTTCGCTGTTCTTATAATAACCTTTCATTAAGGTTGAAGAATTAATTAGAATCTCACCATCCTGGATTTTAACTGTAACATCAGGACAAAGAGACAAAGCATAGGGATTTTCTCCGTTGACTGAAATAGCAACGCCAGATGAAGTCTCAGTCAGACCATAACCGAAACTAAGACTGATTCCGGAGGCTTTGATCAATCCGATGGTGGCCTGATCTATTGGCCCAGCACCAACCAGGATTGTCTTTAGTTCGGGATTGAAAGCCTTGCTGGCTGCTAGGTATTTAGCCAATGACGGAACCAAAGGAAATATTGTTGGCTTAAAAGTGGCGATATCGGATATCAGTGTTCTTATTCCACTACCTAAAGCAATTGTTGCTCCATAAGCTAAAGGCCATAAAAGAGTACAGACAAATCCAAAAACATGAGCTAAGGGAATTTCAGAAAGGATAACATCGCCCTCATTACAGCTAAGCATGCATTGACCATTCCAGGCACTTGCCATTAATGACTCAGAGGTTAGGACTACAGGTTTTGATTGATTGGAGGTTCCGGAAGTAAAGAAAAGTATTTCACCTTCTTCGCTGGTAGATGAATCGGTATATGGTGAAAGAGATAATTTGAAATCTTTTTCTTCAGCATCAGAATAGAAATCATCAGGAAAAATAATATCTTCCATATCGGTAATTTTCAGTAATGAACTGACATTATCGACTGAAAGAGATGAATCTATTAAACAGGTTTTCTTTCCGGAAATGATTAGAGCAAAGAAATTAATTATTGTCTCAAGTGTTGATAAAGTTATCAGACCGGCACTTGAAAATCTTTGCTTTTTGAAATATTCAGCTTTTTCTGAAATTAATGAAAAAAGGGAACCAAAAGTTACTTTTTTTATAAAACCATTTTCACTATATATAAAACAGGCTGCTGTTTTAGAATTAGTGGCTTTATAACGCAACATTTGAAAAAAACCAGTATATTTCTTTTTGCTTTCCATACTATTATTATACTCCCTTTTTGCTGAATGGTAATAAAAAACATTAAATATGTTGAAAATTGCAAAAAAAGGACTACAATAACAATGTAAGCACTTCCAAATCAAGTGCAAAAGGAGCTAGTTATGAGCAATCTGAAAAAACGAATTTGTATTGTAGGCGGTGGTCCTGCTGGACTTTCTGCTGCCATGTATCTGGAGAAAAAAGGATACAAGAATTATGTAATTTATGAAAAAGATGGTGAAGTAGGAGGAAAGTGTCATTCACCAATGCATAATGGCAAGCGATATGAAACTGGAGCAATCATGGGCGTTCCTTCTTACTATGCTGTTCACGATATTGAAGAGTTTGCCGGAGTGACTCATGATGGTCCTCAGCTTAACCGTAATTATAAGACTTTAGACGGAAAGACCTATGATCCGTTTAATGCTAAGAAATTCTGGAGAATTCCTCATCTTCTGAAGATGAAAAAACAGGTCAAGATTCTTGGTGAATTATTGGAAACCAAATACAAAGGCTATGATATCAATGGTCATAGAGGTGTTTCAAAGGGCGAATACAGCGGTTATGACTGCACCCCTGAAAGAAAGCCTGTTTCTGGTGTTAATCCGAATTTGAAAGATCTTTGTCTTCCTTTCTCCGAATTCTGCAAGCTTAACCATGTGGAATTGACTCAGGATATTTGGATTGGACCTTTCACCGCTTTTGGCTATGGCTATTTTGATGAAATCCCAGCTGCTTATGTTCTTAAATATCTCGATTTCCAGACTTGTATGAACTTTGTTAAATGTAACCTTTGGACTTGGAAGAATGGAACTCAGTCTATCTATGAAGCTTTGAATGGCAAGCTTCTCAATCACGCGATTTTAAATTCCAACATTACCAAGGTTGTCCGTAAAGACGGCAAAGTCACTGTCACTGTGAATGGTGCTGAAGAAGTATTTGATAAGATTATTGTTACCGCACCTTTGCAATATATGGAAAACTATTTTGATGTCACCAAAGATGAAAAAGAATTATTCTCAAAGATTGATTTTGAAAGATATGATGTCTTGGGAACTCTTCCCCAGGAAGGAAAATATCCACCAATTTCCTTCTATATCTTTGATAATATGGATAAGAAGCAGTTAGGTCATTTGATGGTTTATTATTGCCGTTGGAGAGGTGAAACTGATCAGGTTATCACTACCTATGCCTTAAGAAAACATAAGGATACTGCTGAAATCCCTTATGAAGATTGCAAAAAGACAGTTCTTGATGATTTAAAGATCTGCGGAGCTGATGCTGATAAGGTTGTCTTTGAGAAATCATGGTATTATTTCCCACATGTTTTCAGCAAGGATTATGCTGATGGCTGGTATGAGAAAGTTGAAGGAATGCAGGGAACTAAGAATACTTATTATGCTGGGGAAATCATGTCATTCGGTGATATGGATGAAACCTGCGAATACTCTCGAGAATTAGTCGAACGTTTCTTCTAATTAAACAAAGCTGAGTAAAAATGAGAGTTGCTGCTTTGCGGTAACTCTCATTATTTTTTTAAAAGAGGTAAATTATGGATTTCTATAAAGACCATTATGATGCGGTTGTAATCGGAGGTGCCCTTTCCGGAATGGCCTGTGCTTTGACATTGGCAAAAAAAGGCAAATCAGTTCTGATTTTGGAACGACACAATCTCCCGGGCGGAATTGCTACTTCCTTTGTCAGAGGTGGTGTTGAGATGGAAGCGACTTTGCATGAGATGATGTCAATCGGACCAGAAGATCAGCCATTGAAGATCAGAACTTTCTTTAATGATTTTGGTATCAAAATAAATTGGCTAAGAGTTCCTGAAGCCTATCGCATATCAGTTCCTAAGGAAAACATTGATATAACATTACATGCCGGACTAGAAAAGATGGCTAAAGAAATTGATGCCAAATATCCCGGAACATATTCTGAAGTCTTACGATTGATGAAATTGTGTGATACGGTTTATAATTCCGTTAATGTTCTTTCGGTTCATCCCATGAGCAAACCAATGATGCTTCTTAAGCACAATGAGTTTGTTAAGACCTGTGGTTACTCAGCTAAGGAAGTTATGGATACTTTCAATCTTCCTCAGGAGGTTAAAGACATCCTTTCCGCTTACTGGATTTATGTAGGTAACCCACTTAGCTCACTTCCATTTACAATTTATGCGGTTCTGATGGCTGATTATTTCGGAGGTGGATCTTATGTCTGCAGTGAATTCTCTCATGAAATGTCAGTTAAGATGGCTGAAAAATGTTTGGAGATGGGAGTTCAGATTGAATATCTTCAGACGGTTGAGAAAATACTGGTTAAGAATGGCAAAGTGATTGGAGTGAGAACCAAACGTGGAGATGTCATCAACACTGAGTATGTTTCCTGTTCTGCTTATCCTAATACCTGCTACTCCCGAATGATTGAACCTAAAAGTGAAGTTCCTGAAGCAGCCTACCGCTCCGTGAATGCCCGCAAGATTAGTGTCACCTGTTTCTCGGTTGTCTTATTGCTGGATAAATCTCCGGAAGAACTGAACATTCATGATTATTCAGTTTTCTCCAGTGAAACAGATATGAATCTTGATAAAATGTGGGAAAGTATGAAGACTCAGGGCCCATATGATTATCTGACAACTATTTGTCTCAATTATGCTAACCCTGACTGTACTCCCAAAGGAATGACTTCCCTCTCGATAACGACTCTTCCGCTTCCGGAAGGATTCCTCAATGTCAAAGCTGATGATTATTTCAGTATGAAACGCAGAATAGCTAAAGGCATGATAGATACTATCAGCAAGCAGCTAGGCGTCAATCTTCTTGACCATGTCTTGGAGGTTGAAATTGAATCTCCGATGACTATCTCTCATTATGCCGGTGCCTATCAAGGCGGAATCTATGGTTATCAGCATAATATGGATGACCATATTGTTGCTAGGCTTCAGATGAGTGAAGAGGAAAACTATATTCATGGGTTAGCTTTTTCGGGAGCCCATGCTATTTCCGGAAATGGTATGTCACCAGTCATTACTAATGGCCGTAAAGCGGCCAAAACTTTGCTGGAAATGATGAGTGAGGATGGTAAATAAAATGAAAATCAAAGGCTTTTTACAAGATGTCGGTGGTGCCGGAAGAGTAACTAAAAAAAGAGAGGAGCTATTCTCTCAGGCCGACAAAACCGATAAGGCAAATGATCCGATATCCGCGGTAGCTAAAGAACTTCATCCTGATCCGATGATGCTGACTATTACTGAAATAACTGTGGTTTCACCTACGGCCAAAAAATACCGATTGATTGCTAAGGATGGTGTCTTGCCTCCTTTCCAGGCTGGTCAGTATGTTTCCTTAGAAATGAAAATCGGAGATACACTGACAACCAGACCCTATTCCATCTGTTCTGCTCCTTTTGAGGCTAGAAATGGTAAGGATTCTTTTATTGAAATCACGGTCAGAAAAGGACGTGAGTGCAACTTTGTAGCAAACTATTTCTATAATGAAGCCAAGGTCGGCTCTGAATTTAGGGCTAGTCTTCCTTTCGGACATTTCTATTATGAGGAATTAAGGGATGCTAAGAATATTGTTGCCTTAGCCGGAGGCTCAGGAATTACTCCGTTTTATTCCATGGCTAAAGAAATCGAACACGGAACTTTGGATGTCAACCTGACTATTCTCTATGGTTCAGTTTCAACTAAGGATATCATTCTTAATAAGGAACTTAGTGCCATTAAATCTGAAAAAGTCAGATTTATTAATGTCATCTCCGGAGAAGATGATTATCAAGGTGAGAAAGGTTTCATCACTGCTGATCTAATTAAAAAATACTCTCAAGGGGATACTTCCTATTTTGTCTGTGGTCCTTTAGCAATGTATAACTTTGTAGCTAGTGAACTTAAGAAGCTGAAGATTCCCCAGAGAAGAATCAGAATGGAAATCTTTGGTGCTCCCAGTGATATCAGTAAAGCTAAGGGATATCCTCAAGGCCTGGAAGACAAAGTCTTTTCTTTGACTGTCATCAGAGGAATTCATCAGGATGTCATTCCGGCTTTAGCAAAGGAAAACCTTGCTGATGCTATTGAAAGAGCTGGAATCAAGATTCCGACTAACTGCCGTTCAGGTGCCTGCGGATTTTGCCGCTGCAAGCTGGAAAAAGGTGAAGTTTTTGTTCCTCAGGTCGGAAACGGACGTCGTAAAGCCGATGAGGAAGCTAACTATATTCATGCCTGCTCTACTTATCCTTTAAGTGACTGCACCGTGAAGATACCGATTCTTTAAGTAAGATAATTCCTACCAACAAAAAAAGACTGACATGGGCTTTATTAAGCCTTAGCCAGTCTTTTTTGATTGTTCTTAATTACTTATTGTAGGTGTAGAAACCTTTTCCGCAGGACATGCCAAGTTCGCCCTTAGCAATCTTATCCTGAAGCATCTTAGCCATACCCTTGAAATTGTATGGAGCTAAGAAAGAAGGAATCTTAACGTACATCTTAACGATGTTGTAGGCAGTGGTTAAGCCGACAGTGTCAAGAATCTTGAACGGTCCCTTAGGAGCACCGGTTCCCAGAGTCCAGGCCTTATCAATGCTTTCGGGATCAGAGATTCCGTTGACATAAAGATCCATACCGGAGAAAAGAAGCGGAACGAGCATGGAGTTGAGAAGATAACCTGATTTTTCTTTGCGGACAGGAAGCGGAATCATTCTGATGGCTTCAGCAAACTTGCTGACTTCATCAAAATACTTCATATCAGTAAGCTTCTGGGCCATGATTTCAGCAGTGTTGTTCTTCCAGATGGAATTAGCAAAATGGAGTGAGAGATACTTGTTAGGTCTGCCAGTGAATTTAGCAAACTTGGAAGGGAGAAGAGTGGAAGAGTTGGTGACAATGATGGTCTTCTCAGGAAGAAGAGGGGCCATTCTCTTATAGAAATTGGTCTTTTCTTCTGGATTTTCGGCCATTGATTCGATGATTAAATCGGCATCCTTAACAGCTTCGCCAAGATCAAGAACAAGCTTGATGTTATCAAAAGCGGCATCAACTTTCTTTAAGCATTCTTCTTTATTGAAAGTATCATATTCGGCAAGTCCACGGCACCAAGTGCTGGGGGTCTTTCCTTCAGGAGTTGCCATTAATTCAATGGCTTCTTTGTAAACTTTCTTAAGGTTTTCAATCTTTGGCTGAGTACGGCCGATACTTCCCTCACTTCTTAACCAAATAGTGACATTGAATCCACAATAAGCGGACTGGAAGGCAATCTGACTTCCTAAAACACCACCACCGGCAACGACAACATTTTTAATATCCATGGTTTATACCTCTTCTAATAGATTAGCATAAATATTTTTTTAATTGACTAAAGCGGGAATAACGCTAAACACAATTAAGAAATTTGTTCAACATTAGCTTTGCCTTTTTGACACTTGATTTTGGTTTAGGCTGAATTATGGTATAATTTTGTTTATGGCTTTAGATAACTTAACTATTGAGATAATCACCAGACATTTACGAGAGCAGCTGGTCGGCTCTTCTTTTGGTAAACCCTTAGCTCTGACTGAGTTTGATTATGGGTTCCCTTATAGTGAAGTTATGGAAGACGGATCTATCAAACACGGAACTTTTATTTTTTCTATGAATCCAACTGGACCTTTTTTCACCTATTCTTATGATAGATACACCAAAATTGATGATACTTCACCCTTTTTCAATTCTCTAAAGAAAATGTCTATGTCGACAATAACTTCAGTAAAAAAACTAAAAGGCGAAAGAATAATCACTATATCTATGAGTGCCAATTCCAATGACTTAAGTGAAATCAATACCGGATATGATTTTGTTATTGAACTTTTTCCTAACCGTCCTAACTGCTACATTATTGCCTATCCTTATGGCAGAATAGTTTCTCTGTACCGGGAAAGAACCAATATTGAAAAAGGTTTATTTGTTGCCAGAAACACGATTTATTCTTATCCGAACGAACGTGAAGTTCTTCCGGAAACCTTAACCGATATTGAAGAAGCCAGGCATTATCTTAATAACTCTCTTTATCGTCATCTGAAAACATATATTGATGAAGGAAAAAGCAGTCTTAATGAGGCTTTAGCTAATCTTCATGAATCTGATAGTCTTTTCTTTGATGGAAAAGAAATTCTTCCTTTTGATTTTGGAATTCCGGAGATTAAGAAAATTAAGCCTGAGGGAATCTATTCTTCTTTGGTTGCTGATCAGAAAGCTTTGGCTAAACAAAACAAAGAGAGAGCTTTGATTGCCTTGATTGAAAAAGCTATCAAAGTCAGTGAGAAAAAGAATAATAATCTGAAAGAAGATCTTCAGCAGGCTAGGGTGAATATGGTCTATCTGGAATACGGACAGACTATCTATTTATATCAAGGCGAGATTACTAAAGGTGACAAACTTCTTGAAAAAGATGGTTATTCTATTCCTTTGAATCCGTTTTTGGATGGACCTAATAATGCTAACCGTTATTTTAAGAGGTATTCTAAAGCAAAATCAGCTATTACTATTCTTCAGGAACTGATTATTAAGAGCGCTGATGAGACGGAATACCTAAAAAAGAAGCTGACTGAAGCTCAGGACGGAACTCCTAGAGATATTCAGGAACTGAAAAGCGAACTTCTTGAGCAAGGATATATTAAGGAAAAGAGCGTTAAAGGCCATATTAATAAAGTCAACAAGCGTAAAACTTATGAACCGCATTATCTGATTCTTCCAACTGGCAAGATCGGTTTTGGCATGAACGGACTTCAGAATGAAGAGCTGACTTTTAAGATTGCTCTTAAAGATAGTCTGTTTCTTCATGTTAAGGATTATCCTGGAAGCCATGTAGTAATTTTAGATGGCTCTGATGATGATGAGACTCTTCTTACAGCCTGTGAATTAGCTCTTTATCTTTCACATCTTTCTGATGGTGAGATTATGGTCACCGAAAAAAGAAACGTCAAAAAGAACCCAGAAAAGATCGGATTAGTCTCTATTCTCCGTTATGAAACTATAATGATAAAGAATATCAGGCAAGAATCCCTTAGTCTTTTCCGAAAAACTCTTAAAGGATAACAAAAAAATAAAAAAGACCTGAGAATTTATTGACTTTAGACCTGTAATTAGCTATATTAAATAACGCGTTTACAAAACGCCCTCATAGTTAAGTGGTATAACGGATCCTTGGTAAGGATCAATTGTCAGTTCGATTCTGGCTGAGGGCACCACCTTAAATTCAAATAATAGTCTAATAGCTGATGATAAATAATTGTGTGCTACATGGAGGATTGAGTGATGGCTGAATCTAAGAAAACTGATGTCGTCAACAAGAAAGCCAAGGCACATGTTGCTGCCGGCTGGGAATGGTTTAAAGAAGCTGCATGGCTTCAGGTTCTTTTAATTGTCGGCGTTGTCGTTGGTATTGTTATTTCTATTCCTTATATCGTTTCTGCAATCAGAAGCGCTATTGACGGAGATAATTCCGGTTTCTATACTGCTCATAATATCAATTATGACCGTTTCGAGAAATATCTTGATGGAAGCAATAAAGAGTGCAATGGCCTTGTTGGCGATAACAATAAGGATGAAGAAACCTATTCTTCTACTAAAGAAGGCTTCGTCATCATGTTCTACAAGGATAACTGCGATAATTGCAATTCCATGCAGAAGTATGTTGAAGACGCTTATGATCAGATGAATTCCACTTCCGCTATTAACGGAAAGCTTAAGTTCTATACCATCAATGTTGGCTGGAGACCGGGTGATGAAGATGATTCCTCCACTTATGAAGGAAAAGATCCTAATCTCGATTATCAGAACACTAACATCACTTTACAGCAGCAGATGGATTTATCCGAATCAATCAAGAATGTTTATCTCAATCAGGAAAATGAGAATTATATCAATTCTTCTGTTACTGATACTACCCTTGAGACTCCTCTGAATGTCATTAACAATGGCGGAACCCTTCCTACTCCAATGTTCCTTACCTATACCAAGGAAAAGACCGAAACCAGTTATGATATCGCTAAGCCTAGCAAAGTCGTCTTTGGACCTGAAGGCAGCTTATCTGCTACTTCTTCCACTGATATGCTCAAGCAGCTCTACGATTTATACAACATCAAAATCTATTACAAAACTAAGTAAAATTAAGCTACCTTCGGGTAGCTTTTTTTGTTACTGGAATCATTAAAAAAGCTGATAATCATTTAAGAATATCAGCTTTTTTCTTATTGGTTCTGTGAAAGGAAAGATTAGTTATTGTTTTTCTTTTTCTCCATGGCCTTAATAACACTGGGAGGAACTAAGCCGGAGATATCTTCGCCCTGAAAGAAAATTTCTTTGATGTTGGAAGAAGAAACAAAGGCTTGGTCACGGTGTGACATCAGATAGACCATTTCAATATCAGGAGCCAAGTATTCGTTGACTTCATGTAATTGGTACTCAGCTACATAGTCTGTAACGGCTCTAAGACCTCGGATTAGGGCTTTAGCGTGGAGTTCGTGAGCTTTCTTGACAACTAAGCCATCGGTAGCTAAAACCTCAATGTTGGGGTATTGGCTGACGGCTTCCTTAATCATATCAACTCTTTCCTGAGCGGTGAAAAGGTAACTGGTCTTTTTAGCATTATAGGCGACAAGAATGATGACCTTATCAAAAATATTCAGAGCTCTAAGGACAACATCAAGGTGTCCGTTAGTGAAGGGATCAAATGATCCTGGATAACACGCTATTTTCATAAAGTCTCCTTTCGGTAGATGGCCACATGTTTTTGGCCATATCGGTATTCCTTCATGGTTAAGCCTTCGATTTCCTTATTCGGATAATCCTGTTCAGAGACAATGACGGCCTCAGGATTGATCATTTCCTTTTTGAGCATGAAATCAATGATGTCGTGGTTGATTTCAAAGCGGTATGGGGGATCAAGGATGATCAGATCAAACTTCAGATCGGTGTTTCTTTTCAGAAAAAGACGGTAATCAAGGCAAGAGAGAATCACTTCCTCTTTGTCGGCGGTTAAAGCCGTAGCGTTTTCTCGCATGATGACATAGGTCGGACGGTTTTTATCATTCAGGTAAACCTGCTTAGCACCTCGTGATAAGGCCTCAAGACCCATAGCTCCGCTTCCCGCAAAGAGATCAAGAGTGACGCTGCCTAGGCTTTTGTCTTTGATAGCCGAAAAGATGGCCTGCCTGACTTTATCCATGGTTGGACGAGTGTATTTGCTGTCCGGAACTTTAAGAAAACGTCCTTTATAGTTGCCAGCAATTATTCTAATCATCGTTTATTTCCTTCAGTATTCCGGAATTAATGTAGGAAAGAATCTCTCTGATATCGGAATAGTTTTTCAGGTATTGGCTGACAGTCGGATTGGATATGAGAATATCGTTGAGCTTTTTAGCCTCAACCTCATACTGATGTCTGAGTTCCTCATCATCAGTTTTGTTAGCTTTGATGTACAGATCATTTCTTTCCTGAGAGAGAGCATTAAGCTCCTGATCAGCTGAAATGCAGTCTGAAAGACGGATTGTTTCCTTATATAAGGATGATTTTCTGACATTGTCAATGAACTGAAGTTCTTTTTCTGTGAAATTATTGTTATTCATAATAAATATTATAATCTAATTTCGTTGATTTTTCTCCTAGCATGTTAAAATATATTCATATGAAATTATTTAATATATTTACTGACAAAGATTCAGTCCTTCATCAGAAGGCAAAAGGGGTCTCTCTTCCTCTGACAAAAGAAAAAAGAGAAGTGATTCTTGACATGGTTGAATACCTGAAAGTTTCTCAGGATGATGAATTGGCTGAGAAATACCATATCCGTTCCGGTGTCGGCATTGCCGCACCTCAGATTGGCATATCGGAGAGATTTTTTGCTATTTATTTTGATGACGGTGACAAGCATTATGAATATGGATTGGTTAATCCAGTAATTCTTTCCAGCTCAATTAAAAAGGCCTATCTTAAATCAGGCGAAGGATGTCTGTCTGTGCCTGAGAATGTTGAAGGCTATGTCTACCGCTATTTCCGTATCACTATTAAAGCTTACGATGCTGTTTCTCAGTCCGAAGTGACTTTGAGACTATCAGGATATCCTGCTATTGTCTTCCAGCATGAATATGATCATCTTGATGGTGTTCTCTATTATGACCGAATTAATAAGGAAAAACCCTTTATTGAAGATGAAAATGCTGTTGGCATTGAATAATTCTGATTTTTAAGCGTTTTCTTTTTCTTATTCTTGAAGAATGACTAGCTTTCAACTACAATATATATGAAATAAGAGAACATAAATATTTTGTATTTATTGAAAGCAGCTTTTGCTGTCTTACATTATTCATGTTTTCAATAGGAGTCTAATTATATGATAAGAAGTAAAAACACACTGACTTCTCCTGTGCAAATTTATGCATTAGGTGGTCTTGGTGAGGTGGGAAAAAACATTTACTGCATTGAAAATGACAATTCCATACTCATTGTTGATTGCGGAGTAATGTTTCCTGAAGATGATATGCCCGGAGTTGACTATGTCATTCCGGATTTTACCCATTTAAAAGAAAATCAGGAAAAGATTAAAGGCTTAGTCATCACCCATGGACATGAAGACCATATCGGAGGAATTCCTTTCCTGCTTAAACAGATGGATATTCCGGTTATTTATGCTCCTAAAATTGCTTGTGCCTTAATCCGACATAAACTTGAGGATAATCGTATTACTACACGAACTAAGATTGTTGAATTTGATGAAAAGGATGTTTTGAAACTTGGCGACTATGTCGTTCAGTTCTTCCATGTCACTCATTCTATTCCGGATTCCTTCGGTTTGTATATCACCACTCCTCAGGGAACTATTCTTGAGTCAGGTGACTTTAAGATTGACCTTACTCCAGTTGATGCTGAATTCAATCTTTCTAA
>Ga0172378_10004707_pt1 | contig 12763 bp, 12 predicted proteins | sample GrowelOW332metaG_FD_119755 | JGI IMG/M metagenome (GOLD analysis project Ga0172378, IMG submission 119755) | Groundwater microbial communities from an aquifer near a municipal landfill in Southern Ontario, Canada - Pumphouse #3_1 metaG | ecosystem: Environmental > Aquatic > Deep subsurface >...
AATATGGCGGAGAAGGTGGGATTCGAACCCACGGTTCCTTGCGGAATCACTAGTTTTCAAGACTAGCGCCTTAAACCACTCGGCCACCTCTCCGTGTAGACACAGGTCAAAGTATAATATATGCTACTATTCTTGTCAAGTCATTATGTTTCAACAAGAAGAATTTCATATAATATCTTTTATCTGATAGCCTTGCTAAATACTGATAATAGAGTAGTATATAGAGTAAGGAATATAATAATTAGTATTTTTTTAACTGTTATCTCCAAAACTTTTTCAGAAAGGGGCTAAGCCTCCATGGATTTATCTCCATATATGCGTAAACGCATACTTAAATTTCAAAAAGATGAAATTACCGGCAAAATTCTTTGCTCTGAAATTGCCAGTATGATGAAAAATACCAACAACAAAAAAGTTCTTCTGGACATTTCCCAAGCTGAAAACCTCCATTATGAACAATGGAAAATATTTACAGGCAAAGACATCGAACCAAACTGGCTGAAAATCCGTAGTTACAAGTTCCTCTACTTAGTATTAGGCGAAACCTTTGTTATAAAACTTTTAGAACAGATTGAACAAGTAGGAATTAAAGAACTAAATGAAATTATTAAAGAAATCCCCGAGGCAAAAAAAATAATGGCACAAGAAGAAGAACATGAGAATAAATTAATTGGCCTCATTGACGAAGAAAAGTTAAAGTATGTCGGCTCAATGGTTCTTGGTCTCAACGACGCTCTGGTGGAGTTAAGCGGCACTATCGCCGGTATGACTTTCGCTTTAGCGAACACAAAACTAGTAGCCTTAGCCGCTATTATTACTGGTTTTGCAGCAACACTTTCTATGGCAGCTTCAAATTATCTGGCCGAACGTGCTAATAGAAGTGAAACTGCTGTAAAATCCAGCATTTATACCGGTATGGCCTATTTAATTACCGTAATACTATTGATTCTTCCCTACCTAATTTTACCGGATTCTTTATATCTTGCAGCCTTCGTCATTATGATTATCATGGTCGTACTTATTATTAGTTCCTTCAATTTTTATGTCTCCGTCGTTCAATCTATACCATTTTGGCCTCGCTTTACTGAAATGGCTACCATAACCCTAGGCATTTCGGCACTATCATTTGTCATTGGCATTTTAGCAAAAAATGTCTTAGGCATAGATGTTGGTTAGTTATAGCCAAATTTTAATATCTTTAATCAGCGTATCAACTAATCAACCCATGGCAATGTCTGTTTCATATACTACTTTTTCTTCACAATCCAAGGCCTGATGGTTAAGTTTCAGCATATAACCTTCAGTTTTAGTTACGTACTCTTTATCTTTAATAAGCAGTAGATTGCTCTGTACATTATAACAGGCGCTGCGCAGAGCGGCTCTTGCAAGAAACGCGGCTACCGTTGCATCAGTTATGGCCGATTTGTTGCCGATAAGCACTATTTGTGAAGCAATTTCTAGCACCTCCATGCAAGACTCTGCTATTTTCAGAGGAACCTCTGCCGCATCATAGGCAGCTACTTCAATAGCCTTATCTCTAAGGCTTTGTTCTTGCTCCGTTATATGTGGCATTTTATATGCTTGCATAAATCCTTCAAATACAGCTGCATCAGCCGCCACTAGAGCTTCCATACGTGTGCGCAATATTTCGGCAGACATTAAAATAGGCCTAATTTTACCTTCCACAGCTAGGTACTTTTTCTTTCCCAACGTTAGATTAGCAACCATCGAGGTCAAAGCTGCAGCAATGGCTCCTGCCAGTGCTGCAGCACCACCACCACCTGGTGTAGGTGAACTAGAGGCTAAGTCTGCTAAAAACTCCTTACAGGATTTGTCCATTAATTGTTCTGTCATAATACCGCTCCTAACTATCATTAGTTTTATTTCCACCACATACTAACAGCTGGCTATAATCTGTAGTATAATATATTTTTCACCGCTAGTGCATTGGTCAAAACCAACTTTTCCGCCACGACCTATACCAGCACAGTAAAATATAGTATAATAATAACATAAAGTATGAAATTTTGCCCAAAGAAGGTCTAATCTTATGGATTTAGTTACTAAATTAGCTGCAAACCGCATGCTTACATCTGATGAATTTCAAAATTTAATGCTCACGGAAGATGCAACCCTTAGAGCAAAACTTTTTCGCTTTGCTCAACAGGTAACAGCACTAAATTTTCACAACAAAGTGTATCTACGCGGCCTTATTGAATTCACTACACATTGCCAGCGGGACTGTTTTTATTGCGGTCTTCGCTGTAGCAATAAACATGCAGAACGTTACCGTTTGACCAAAAAACAAATTTTGGATTGTTGCAAAGAGGGTTATGCACTAGGATTTCGCACTTTCATACTTCAAGGTGGAGAAGACCATTTTTTCACCGACGAGATTATGTGTGATATTATCTATTCCATTAAAAATATTTATAAAGAGTGTGCTATTACACTTTCCATCGGTGAACGCTCGCTAAACTCTTATAAAATGTTTCATGATGCTGGTGCTGACCGTTATTTGTTGCGCCACGAAACAGCTGATTCCCTTCATTATTCCAGACTTCATCCACCCTCAGATTCTTTAGAAGCACGCAAAGAATCTTTGTACAACCTAAAGGAACTTGGCTATCAAGTGGGAACTGGCTTTATGGTGGGTTCGCCCTACCAACTTACAGAATATTTTGCTGATGATTTGGCTTTTATTAAAGAGCTAGATCCTGCTATAGTAGACATAGCACCTTTTATTCCCAACAAAGATACACCTTTCCGACACCAAGCACCCGGTTCTTTAGAGGATACTCTGCGCCTACTTGCTATATTACGCCTTATGCTTCCCCGGGCTCTCATGCCGGCGGCAGCAACACTTGCAGCGTTGCATCCAAATGGCCGACAGCATGGTATTTTATCAGGGGCCAATGAAGTTATGCCCAATTTAACGCCAGCAAATGTTCGTGGGAAGTATTTTTTATATAACAACCAGGCTAGTACACAAGAAGAAAAAGCAGAAAATCTGCGTTTTCTCAACGCACAAATGAAGAATATGGGCTATGAATTATGCATCGATCGTGGCGACTATGTACCTGAAACAACTCCCAAAATAATATAAATAGAAACGACCAAATTAAGGTGGCTAATATGCACCCAAATTTGGTCATCTTTTTATTTTTCTACCAATTCTCTTACTCTCTGACAATTTTCAGTATCCGTTAAAACATATAAATAGTCACCGGCAATTATTTTAGTATCCCCTGAGGGCACGATATCATTTTCTCCACGCTTTACATCAACCAGTAATGTATGCTCCGGCCAAGGAATATTCTTAATCATTTTGCCTTCAATAAAACTGCCGCTTTCAACGGACAATTCAATAACATTGCGTGTACAATTTTTTTCCATGGCTTGTGCATTCGCTTTATCTTTAGCCAAGGCCTTTTGTAATAAAGAATCATAAATGGGTTTACTATGGCACAATTCTGCCACTACATAAGAAAATACCGCAACTATAGCCAAAGGCACTAAATGCTTAAAGGAAGCCGTCATTTCCATAATTAGGATAATGCCTGTAATAGGTGCTCTGACAGAGGCAGAAAAGAAACCCGCCATAGCGAAAATAATAACATGTATGCGATAATATGGTGCCAAAAGTCCTACATCAACCAGCACGGAGCCCAGAATGTTTCCTGTCAAAGCTCCTATAACTAACATGGGTAGGAAGAAACCACCAGGCACACCACAGCCATAGCTAAGCATAGTAAATATAAACTTGCAGCCCACAAGCAAAAGTAAAACCTGTAAAGAAAAATCCATGGCAACCAAAGCATCCACAAGTTGATTGCCTCCGCCTAAAACCTGTGGCAGATAAAAGCCCAAAGGTATTGCTAACAGAAGTGGAAAAGAAATACGCATGAAATTATTTTTAAAAATAGATAACTTATAAAAATCTGTTGACTTCAATAGGCAGTAATTAAAAAAAGTGCCAAAAAGTCCCAAGCAAATTCCTAGTACTGCTAAATATGGAAAATATTGCACTGGGAATCTAGACAAATCCGGAAATAAAAAAATGGTATCTTGACCAAAAAAAATACGTGATATTATAGTCGCTGTAAGCGCGGCAGCCAAAGAAGGCAAAAGCACTACCACAGAGAAATTTTTGTGCAACTCTTCTAAAGTAAAAATGACCCCTGCCAAAGGTGCATTAAAAGCTGCCGCCAATCCGGCTCCGGCGCCGCTACTTATTAAATAGCGTTCTTCCATACGTGTTCGTCCTAAAAAACGACTAAGACCCTGTCCCGTCATTGCTCCTAATTGAATAGCCGGCCCTTCGCGCCCCAAAGATAAACCGGCGCCGATGCCTAATATGCCTCCCAAAAGCTTAGACAAAATAATGCGCCACCAAACTGTTTTATAAAGGCCCAAAATATTACCTTTAACTTGAGGGATACCACTACCGGCTGATAGTGGTTCGTAGGCCACTAGTCTCGATAAGACAAAAGCAATATAAAGAAACAAGGCTACTAAGCCTGATACATAGATGAGACTTATGCTGCTTAAAAACGTGTATATTTGCGCTCTACAAACATCTGCATAATTCAGTGCAAAACGAAAAAAGCCAACTACGCAACCAGAAAAAACACCTACTAAAATACCCTCTCCTACCAAACGTAAGCGAAAATTTTGCCAATTATTTAAGTTGTTATAGGTTTCTATTTTTTGTTTATCTAGCATTTTTACCTCAATAATATTAATTTCTATTCTTAGTATAATACTTTTAAGGCCAATTAAACAAGCAAAAAGGCATTTGCACAGCCAAATTAACAGCTGTGCAAATGCCTTTGCCTATAATATTATTTAAACAAACCTGTAAAATCAAAAGTGGCAAAATAATCGGAGGGTTTTTCTGCTCTTCTTATCATTTCTACGCCGCCAGTTTCTTTTAAAAGCAATTCCGAACTATGCAATTTCCCGTTGTAATTATAGCCCATAGCAAAACCATGAGCACCGGCGTCATGAATAAATAGCAAATCACCTATAGCTATCTTCGGTAACATTCTATCAATAGCGAATTTATCATTATTCTCGCATAGCCCACCTGTTACATCATATTTATGGTCACAAGGCAAATTTTCTTTTCCTATAACGGTAATATGATGATAAGAGCCATACATAGCAGGTCGCATCAAATTAGCTGCACAGGCATCTACGCCAATATATTCCTTGTATGTATGTTTTTCGTGAATAGCTCTAGTTACTAGAGCTCCATATGGCCCCGTCATAAAGCGACCCATTTCTGTATAAATAGCCACATTATCCATGCCGGCAGGAACTAAAACTTCTTCATAAACCTTGCGCACGCCTTCACCTATAGCCATAATATCATTACCGGTTTGCTCTGGTTTATAAGGAATTCCCACGCCTCCTGAAAGATTAATAAATTCAATAGAAGCGCCTGTTTCCTTCTTCAACTCTACCGCTACTTCAAACAGCTGCCGTGCTAATTCAGGATAATATTCATTAGTTACGGTATTGCTAGCCAAAAAGGCATGCATGCCAAAATGTTTGACGCCCTTGCTCAAAAGAATTTTATAAGCCTCAGTCATTTGTGCACGAGTCATACCATATTTTGCATCACCGGGATTATCCATAATGTTATTAGCAATAGCAAAATTTCCTCCAGGATTAAACCTGCAACTAACAGTTGTAGGAATATCAGCAACCTTTTCTAAAAAGGCGATATGTGTAATATCATCTAGATTAATAGTAACGTTTAATTTACGTGCTAATTGATAATCTTCAGCCGGTGTTACATTGGAGGAAAACATTATTTCATTTTCTTTGAATCCACAAGCATCCGACATCAACAGTTCTGTATAAGAGGAACAGTCTGCACCGCACCCTTCTTCTCTTAATATTTGTAAAATTTTAGGTGTAGGCGTTGCTTTTACAGCAAAAAATTCCTTGAACCCCTTATTCCAAGAAAAAGCCTTCATAACTTTACGCGCAGTTTCCCGAATTCCCTTTTCATCATATAGATAAAAGGGGGTAGCATAATTCTCAGCGATTTTTTCTAGTTCTTCTTGACTAACAAATGGTTTTTTCATCCTTCTTCGACTCCCCTCAATAGAATACACAAATAAAAATGTAGTATAAATATAACTTGCACAGAGACATTTGTCAAGATAATGTCCACGAGAAAAACGCTTTTATAAAAATGCCTTCCCCAGAAAATATAACATGGGTTGATGCAATAAATAAATTATTAGAGTATGCCTGCCCAACAATTCCAATACATTATAGCAACCATCCTGTCTTTTAAAAGCAAAGTTTTTTAATATTATTGGGAATTTTTCCCTGCCCTGTATCCAGATCCAGCCAAAAGCTCCTAACCAGAAAATGAAAATCCAGGGGAAAATTGGCACATAATCAGCTGAATTATAACTAGTGCCCGGAATTCCTAAAATAAAAAACAACAGATTATCAGGTGGAATTATTTTTAGCTCGGCAAAATAAATACCATAAAATCCCCAATAACCATTATGCCACCCTTCTGTCAACAAAAACCCGAAAATGCTAAAAAATGCAATTATTGGACTTTTAACGCACCTCATTAAAGCTCTAGTTACAAGCATGGCAACGCCCAAAAAGCTTAGAATTCCAAAAACAATTAACTCTTGTGGTATAAAAAAATAAGTACAAAAAGTCAAAATGCATCCGCAAAAACACAAAAATATACCACGTAGTTGGGGATGCTTCGCATAATTTAGTACTGTTCCAGAAACAAGAATAAAACTAACGACTATCCATTGCTGCCAAACATATACCTCCGTCCCCATGAACCACTCCAAAGGCATAGCGAAAATATTAGCATAGTCATAAAACCAATGATAAACTATCATATTTACTAGGGCAAATCCGCGATAAGCGTCGATAAATCTCAAGCGTTTCATAGTCGCTCCTCAAATGTAATTCAATATTTCCACAACACTATTCAAAATTATATCCGGTCTAATATTAGTTCTTTCCACATCATCAATTGTCGCTTCCCCTGTTAAAACTAAAACCGATAAAATATTATTATTCAAACCAAAAGCAATATCTGTAGAAAGACGATCTCCTACCATGGCAATTTCTTCTTTTTCATAATTGGCCTTTTCACGCACTAAATCTATAATATAATGGTTAGGTTTTCCCATGATATTGATCGGTTCCTTACCTGTAGCACTTTTTATCAAAGCCAGCATAGCTCCACAATCAGGTATGAATTCTCCATCTTCAATTGGGCAACGCACATCACCATGGGTAGCAATAAAAGGCACTCCTTTATCAATAAGTCGGCAAGAGTGTGCCAAAGTCTTATATTCCAAGGACATATCAAACCCCACAATTACAAAATCAGGAGTTGTCTGCTCATCTTCAACAATAGTGAAACCTGCATTTCTTATAGTCTCTTTTAATTCTTCCGTCCCTAAAATATACAGTTTAGCTTGAGGCCTTATTTTTTTTAAATAATAATTCAGCGCATCGGAAGAAATAATTACATCCCTTGGTTCGGCATTTATGCCCATACGAATGAGTTTTTTAGCGTAATGAATATGCCCCTTTGAAGAATTATTTGTTACAAAATAATAATCTTTACCAGCGGCCCTTAACTTTTTAAAAAAATCTGCTACTCCGGGCAAAAGTGCATTACCCAAATAAATGGTTCCATCCATATCAAACAAAAAACACTTTATATCTTTTAGTCGTTCCTTTTCCATTGTTTCCTCCGATTAAATTAGCCTAATAATATTCTATCATTATCCAATGCCGCACCTGCTGCTCTTTCAAATAAAGCCAGAAGATCAGGGATAGTAAGTCTATCTTTTTCCATTCCCTCTACATCAACTACAATACGTCCTGCGTTCATCATAATAAGGCGATTACCAAACCGCAAAGCGTCCCGCATATTGTGTGTAATCATAAGCGTAGTTAAATGATGTCTGCTAATAATACTACGAGTTAATTTCAACACTTTATCAGCTGTCTTAGGGTCCAATGCGGCTGTATGCTCATCTAAAAGCAAAAGTTTTGGTTGCTGCATGGTAGCCATCAGCAAAGTCAAAGCTTGTCGCTGTCCTCCCGACAACAATCCCACTCTAGCAGTCAAACGATCTTCTAATCCTAAATCTAATTCTCGTAGCATTTCTCTAAAGGCCTGTCGTTCCTCTTCTTTAATAGCCCAGGAAAACCCCGGTGTTTTACCCCGTCGCGCCGCTATAGCCAAATTTTCTTCGATCATCATACCCGCTGCTGTACCTAGCATTGGATCTTGAAAAACACGACCAATATATTTTGCTCTCTTATGCTCAGGCATTTTGCTAATATCAGTTTCACCAATGACAATCTTACCACTGTCAATAGGAAAAACGCCGGCAATGGAATTTAATATTGTTGACTTTCCAGCTCCATTGCTGCCAATAACTGTAACGAAATCACCCGGTAACATGTGTAAACTTACGTTATCTAAAGCCTTTTTTTCATTAACACTACCGGGGAAAAATGTCTTAGAAACATTCTCTATTCTTAGCATTATTCCGCCACCTTTCTTGCCTTTATTTTTTCCTTGAACATAGGCATAGCAAGAGCCAGCGCAACTAATACTGCTGTAAATAATTTTAAATCGTTAGGCGGCATTCCCATTTGCAGAACTGCCGCAATAACAATGCGATATGTAACAGAGCCCAAAACTACGGAAATAAGACTGTTTTTAAAACTGCGGGTACCAAATAAGACCTCGCCAATAATCACAGAGGCTAGACCAATAACTATTGTACCTACACCCATACCTACGTCAGCAAAGCCGTTACTTTGAGCAATAAAAGCTCCTGAAATTGCCACCAATGCATTGCTTAAAAGCAAGCCCAAAACTATTGTGAAGTTAGTATTTACGCCCTGAGCTCTAATCATTTGCGGATTAAAGCCCGTAGCACGAATCGCCGCACCAATTTCTGTGCCGAAAAACCAATAAATAAGTAAACTGAAGAAAAGCGTGCTTATGATACCCACTAAAAGTACGGACATTGTATTAGTTAGCCCCATATCCTTGACAAAGGTAAAAGCTGTGTCGACCCTAAGAAGAGATAAGTTAGCTTTACCCATTACTCTTAGGTTAACAGAATATAATGCTATCATAGTCAAAATACCTGCTAATAATGCTGGTATTTTCAGTTTAGTATGCAATAACCCTGTAACAATACCCGCTAAGGCTCCTGCAACTCCGGCCACAAATATAGCTACAACAGGGTTAAAACCTTTTATTAACATTTCTGCCCCTACTGCCGCTCCTAATGGGAAGGTTCCCTCTACAGTCAAATCTGCAATATCTAATACCCTATATGTTAAATAAACCCCAAGGGCCATTAAAGACCATAATAAGCCTTGTGAAACCGTTGGTAACAATAAATCTATCATTTATTCCCACCCTTTACTTGTTGCATAATTTCGACAGGAATAGTAATGCCGAGTTTTTTCACTTGTTCTGCGTTAATTATAACCTCGAATTCTTTTTGTGCCTGAATAGCCATCGTCTCAGGTTTTGATTTCCCGCTTAGAATATCAGCAGCCATTAGACCGGTCTGGAAGCCCAATTTATAATAATCAACGCCAAGAGTTGCAATCCCACCTGCTTTTGTCATACCACCTTCACCGCAAAACACCGGTATTTTGGCTTCATTTGTAACAGCAGTTAACGTAGGCATAGCCGACGCTAATATATTATCTGTAGGAACATATATAGCCTCACAGTTGCCAACCAAACTTTGGGCTGCTTGTTGAATATCATTCACATTGGAAACTGTGGCCTCCACGGTTTTTAGTCCTTTAGCCTCCACATACTTTTTGGCAATAGCAATTTGCAACTGAGAATTTACTTCGCTGGAAGTATAAATAAATCCAATAGTTTTGGTATTTGGAACAATCTTCAACAACAAGTCAATCTGTTCTTTAACAGGATTCATATCTGTAGTACCCGTAACATTAGTTCCTGGTTTATCATTGCTTTTTACTAATTTAGCTTCCGCATAATCTGTGATGGCCGTTCCTACAATAGGAATATCTTTTGTAGCATTGGCCATAGTCTGCGCAGAAGGTGTAGCAATGGCGCAAATTAAATCCACTTTATTATTAACAAAACGTTGAGCGATAGTTTGCAAATTAGACTGATCAGCTTGTGCATTTTGTCGATCAAATTTAATGTTTTCATTTTCTTTATAACCCTTAGATGCCAAACCATCTATAAACCCTTTATTCGCCGCATCTAAAGCAGCATGTTCAACCAATTGAACAATGCCTACATGAAAAACTTCTTTGGTATCTGGCCTATCCGCTTTTTTATCATTACCACAGCCGCTTAATATACCTAAACCCAAGGTTAATACCAAAAATGCACATAATTTTCGTAACTTCATAAAATCACCCTTTCTCCCTAGCTTGCATCAGTAAAAAAATGTTTATTAAATATCTATGCTACTTGAACAATAGTTTTAAGTTTAATATTTATTTAATAATTTCCGCATCTTTAAGTACCTCTGGCGGGATATTAATGCCTAATTTTTGTGCGGTTATTTCATTTACTGTAGTTTTCATTTCTCGCAAAGATTCAACAGCCATGTTTTCAGGTTTATTTTCACCCTTGAGAATTCGCGCAGCCATAGCGCCTGTTTGTAATCCCAATTTATAGTAATCAATACCAACTGTAGCCAATGCTCCATTTTTAACTACTTCTGCTTCACCACAAATAACCGGTATTTTCGCTTCATTTGTAATACTTGCTAAAACCGGCATTGCAGATGCCACTACATTATCCGTAGGTACATAAATAGCTTCCACTTTAGCAGCCACCAAGCTATTACCTGCTTGCTGAATATCATTAACAGTAGTAATGGTCGCTTCTTTCACTACAATTCCCTTAGCCTCTGCTAATTTTTTTAAAATTCTAACTTGTAATTGAGAATTTACTTCGCTGGAATTATAAATAACCCCTAGTGTTTTCGTTTGAGGAACAATTTTAAGTAATAAGTCCAACTGCTTATCAATAGGATTCATGTCCGTAGTCCCCGTAACATTTGTTCCCGGCTTATCATTGCTTTTTACTAATTTGGCTTCCGTATAATCCGTAATAGCTGTACCAACAATAGGAATATCTTTCGTAGCATTAGCTGCACTCTGCGCTGCAGGCGTAGCTATTGCACAAATTAAATCAACCTTATTATTAACAAAGCGATTAACAATATTTTGTAGATTAGATTGATCTGCCTGGGCATTTTGCTGATCATACTCAACATTAACTCCTGCCTTAAATCCATTATCTTCCATGCCTTTAACAAAACCCTTATTAGCAGCATCTAATGCTGCGTGTTCAACTAATTGCACTACGCCAACTTTTACTTTTTTGTCCCCGCTATTTTTTTTACTCTCGCTCCCCACACATCCTGATACCAAGCAAGTCGCCAACATTAAACCCATTCCTACCATAAAACCCTTCTTCGACATAATTCCCATCTTTCCCATCCTTCCATTCTACATTTATTTATTAAATAACAGCTACATACGTATATTCTACACTAAAGGGTCACGTCCTGCAAAAAAAAAAGCCCCAGCCACAATGGCAAGAGCCTCTAATTTATTGGGCTACTATCATATCATATTGTTTTTTTATATCCTTCAACGCTGCATAATCGCCGGTAGCCTCTTCATATTCTCCATATTTTAAATGATCGGAAACCGCAGTGATGGCAGCAAGCAAAGGTCCTAGACTTAAATTAGCTGTCACTCCTTTTAAAGCATGTGCGCAATTAAAAGCTTCAGGATATTTTTTTTCTTGTAGTAAATGCCCCAAGTCATCAAAATTCTTGTCCTTATCAAAAATACCTAAACACTCCAAATAAAGCTCTCTATCACCGTCAAACCGGTCAAGGGCCGTATTTACATCGCACCCCCACCTAGCAAGCTCATCAATAATATCTTTCATTACTTAACCCTCCCTGCAACAAAACATTACCTTGATAAACTATATCTGTCTTTTTCATAGATTAGATAGCTAAAACTTGCTCTGCTATTTGCTCTGTAATAATTATATGAGTCAACAGCCCTGTCTTTAGCGCACCATATACTGCTTGCGGCGTAGCTTTCTCTACAAAACAAATTACCTTTTTACTATTACGTAATTTGTTCAAAGGAATATGTATGGCACAATCATTTAGTCCCTCAATTATATTTCCATGGACGTCATAATAGTAAGATAATAAATTGCCCACGGCCTTCCTATCATGTAACGCAGCACCAAAACGTTTTATTGTGTCTTCATCCGGTACAGAGGGATAATCATACACAGAAACCATAGCCGCATCAATTTTATCCCATAAATCATTTAAATCGTCAAAACTAGAACTTCCCACATATAGCTTTCGTTCTTCAGCACTATCAGGAAAAGCAGGTGCGTATAATAATCTTGCCCTGCGTCCTGTATAATTTGCCAGCATAGTAACTATTTCATTAGTATGATAGCCTTTATTAGACACATTAGCCTCACCTATGAGAGGAAATATCGTTCCATTAACGCTGGGAACAGTTTGCCTGCTAAGAGTCCACATAAGTTCATTAATAGCGTTCCCCCACCCTATTCCCAAATTTTTCTGATTAGAACATTCGCCCACTAAATAATGCCCTGCCTGCTCATACAAATTATGCCTTTGCACGGCCGCGGTCTTAGCACTAGGGACGACCAACC
>Ga0172378_10004708_pt1 | contig 12762 bp, 11 predicted proteins | sample GrowelOW332metaG_FD_119755 | JGI IMG/M metagenome (GOLD analysis project Ga0172378, IMG submission 119755) | Groundwater microbial communities from an aquifer near a municipal landfill in Southern Ontario, Canada - Pumphouse #3_1 metaG | ecosystem: Environmental > Aquatic > Deep subsurface >...
ATAAAGTATATCTAGACGATCTTTCATATTTCTCATACCCAATCCTCCGTGTTTTTCATTAGATGACCTATCCACATCAGGGAGAGCATTTACTTGTTTACTATAATCAGAGTTAGTGATATCTAATACCAATTCTTCAGCTTTGGTTACAGAAGGGACCAATTGTAGATTGATATCTATAAACGATGCTTTCTTGTAGCTGACTCCATGTTTAAATGCATTTTCTATTGCAGAGATATAAAGAAGTGGGGGAATGCTAATGGTTGATGGAGTATTATCAGGTCTATTCCATCTGATACTGACTCTTGAAGGGAAACGGAGGCGCATCAAAGCAATATAATTATCTATAAAATTAAGTTCATCAACTAATTTTATTTCTTGTTTATTACTATCATATATAAGATAACTCATCAGCTGTGAGAGTTGAATCACTGCTGTTTGCGCCTTTTCTGAATCAATTTCAATCAGTGCATGAATATTATTGAGTGTATTCATAAATAGATGTGGACTAACCTGTTGTTGTAAAAAGGCTAATTGCATCTGTACATTATCTTTAGCCAAGCGGGTACGTTCTTGTTCAGCAGTCATCCAACGTAGTGAAACAAAAAGTAAGTCATCCAATCCAATGATTAGTATAGTGAGCAATGAAATATGGGCTATTGCGGGTACCATAGGGCCTCCACCATCTGGCCTGAATCTATGACCAGCTTCTCTGATACCTTCGATAGGCATAGAAGGTCTGTCTGACATGGAAAGTCCGGGAAACGGTTGGGCATTTTCGATTAAAATAATCAACCCAAAAGTAATAAACATACCTACTACAATGAGTATGAGGTAGGTTTTCCATTTCTCAACGGTCAGAAACCGTTTAAAAAAACAACGATTAATAATGAACAATCCTAAGATGATGCAATACTCTTGTAATATATGGACAATCGGATGATAATCCGTAAGAGGAAATTTACCAAGGAGGATAGGTAACGAGAAGATAAGTGTCCATGCTATAATCATAACAATAGTATGGAGATGATTTGCAGAGGGTGTAACTGATACTGTTTTGATTTTTTTCATCGTTTCAAATATAATGCTATTTTTTGACTTATTCTTAATTTGTATAAATTTTACGATGCTAATATAAGAAGAGTAAATCTTATCTATAAAATAAGTTCTACAGAAGGCCTTTTTTTATCTATGAATTTATAGACTTTTTTATTGTCTTTAACTTTCTCCTTTTGTAGATGAAATTTAGCCATTCGTAGAATCCTTTTGATTAGGACTTAGTTATATGATATATTTGTATCGTTGGAAAAGGAAAATCAACTATAACAAATTAAAGAAGAAAGTATGAAAAGGAATTTAATCACAGCAATTGCGCTAACTATGACTTTTTCTTGTTGGGCATCTTCACAAGATGATCCCAAAAAGGGCCATACTTACCCCATTGTCGATACGAATCAGCAGATTTGTTACGATGCAAAAGAAAAAATGGATGCACCTGTTCAAGGAACAGCCTTTTATGGTCAAGATGCTCAATACACTGGCAATCAACCCAGTTATAAAGATAATGGGGACGGAACTATTACCGATTTAGTAACCGGTTTGATGTGGCAGAAATCAAGTGATATTAATGAAGATGGGAATTTGACTGCCAAAGATAAATTGACCTATAAGAATTCCCTAAAGTACGCTAAGAAAAGTAAGTATGCAGGTTATACCGATTGGCGTATTCCTACCATTAAAGAACTTTATTCATTAATAGACTTCTCTGGGGTTGATCCTAGCGGATACCAACAAGAAGATCTAAGTGGCTTACGTCCGTTTATCAATACAAACTATTTTTCTTTTGAATATGGTGATACTAATTCTGGTGAACGAATCATCGATTCTCAATATGTAACCACCTCACTTTATAAGAACAAGAAGAATGAATTACTTTTCGGTGTTAATTTTGCCGATGGACGTATCAAAGGCTATGGCTTGAAATTTGGTAGAAGAGACAAAACTTTTTGTGTCCTTTTAGTCCGTGGAACTAAAAATTACGGAAAGAATAACCTAGTAGATAATGGTGATGGCACTGTTTCAGATAAAGCTACAGGTTTGATGTGGAATAAGGAGGATAGTAGGATTGGTATGAATTGGGAGCGAGCTTTAGGCTATGCAGAACAATCTACTGCTAGTGGATATAGCGACTGGCGTCTGCCAAATGCAAAAGAATTGCAAAGTATCGTTGATTACGATAGAGCTCCTGATGTTACTAATTCAGCAGCTATAGACCCTATATTCAGTTGTACTTCCATTTTTAATGAGGCAAATCAAGTAGATTATCCATATTATTGGACAAGCACTACTCATGCTAATTGGACTGCACAAGGTGGTAATCATGCTATTTATGTTTCTTTTGGTCGTGCTATGGGCTATATGTCAATGCAAAGACCAGAAAAGAGTGAAAATAGTAGCAAACGTCAAGGCAGAAGCGGCGGTGGCGGCGGTATGAGACAACAAGGACCTCCTCCAGGCGGTGGCGGTGGCGGTATGGGCCAGCAAGGACCTCCTCCAGGACAATCACAAGATTCCAATCAAGTAATGAAATCAGGTGCTGGAACTGGCTCATGGCTGGACGTTCATGGTGCGGGTGCACAACGAAGCGATCCTAAATCTGGAGACCCTGCTCAGTTTTCAAAAGGTTTTGGTCCTCAAGGAGATGCCATACATATCAATAACTTCGTACGATTAGTGCGTACTATTAAGTAATTATTATCGTATTTAATAAAAAATAAAGCAATGAATTTATCAAAAAATTATTTTGCAATAGCAGCCACTATTCTTTTTGGTTTAGGCATCTTAGTGAGTTGTTCAGATGATAGCTCCATCGCTAGTGATACTAGCGATTCAACTTCAGAAGTTGTCTTATCCACCGCAGATGACTTGTCTTATCCTATTGTAGATACCAATCAATCAAAGTGTTATGATGCTAGTGTAGAAATAACTGCACCAACTTCAGGACAAGATTATTTTGGTCAAGATGCACAATACAGTGGTTATCAACCATCTTATACAGACAATGAAGATGGTACGGTTACTGACCATGTTACAGGTTTGATGTGGTCACAGAGTCCAGATATGAATGGTGATGGTTCAATTACTGCATCTGATAAACTTTCTTACGATGAGGCTCAATCACTTCTTACCACTTATAACCAAGCTGGATATAGCGATTGGAGATTACCTACAATAAAGGAACTTTATTCATTAATCGTCTTTTCAGGAATGGATCCTAGTGGATATGACAGTGAAGACACAAGTGGACTTACTCCTTTCATTGATACCGACTACTTCGAATTTGCTTATGGCGATACTAGTTCAAATGAGCGTATCATAGATTCCCAATATTTGACAACGACTTTATATGTAGACCCTGCTTATGAGTATGATTTCGGAGTTAATTTCGCCGATGGACGTATCAAGGGGTATGATATGAATTTCATGCAAGGGGATAAGACATTCTTTATTATATTCGTTAGAGGAAATAAAGAATATGGAGTCAATAAATTTGTAGATAATGGCGATGAAACCATAAGTGATACAGCAACAGGTTTGATGTGGGCTAAGTCAGATAATGGTGAGGGGGTTACTTGGAAAGATGCGCTTGCTTATGCAGAAGGTTCTGAACTTGCAGGCTATACTGATTGGAGACTTCCCAACGTGAAAGAATTGCAAAGTATCGTTGATTATACTCGTTCTCCAGCAACAACTGATTCTCCAGCAATCAATGCGCTGTTTGAAAGTACAAGCATTATCAATGAATTAGGTGAAAAAGATTGGCCTTATATCTGGTCAGGAACTACTCATGCGAACTATACTGACACTCCTGGAGATGCCGCATCTTATGTCTCTTTTGGTCGGGCTATGGGATACATGACAGAACTCCTTCCTCCAATGGTTACTCAGACATCAACAAGTGGTGAATGGATGGATGTACACGGCGCCGGTGCTCAGAAAAGTGATCCAAAAGAAGGTGATGTTACCGATTATCCTACCGGAAATGGACCTCAAGGCGATGCGATTAGGATATATGATTATGTAAGATTAGTAAGAAACATTTAAAAAACAAACAGATGATTAAACCAAAATTTTTATTTGCAATCACTTTGATGGGGCTATTTAGCTTAGGCATTTTGTCTAGTTGCAACGACAGTGATAAGACAGAAGAAACCAGCACTGAGGTAGATGATGATACAACTACTGATAGTGATGAGGTAACTGATGAGGACGAAACCTATGATGATTGGGCAGAAGCTACACATACTAAAGATGTAGATCCAAATTTCGATGAAGTCTTTGATGATGCTTCAGTTATGCGTATGGATATCGTGATGAATGATACGGATTGGAATACGATGCAGGATAATCTAGCAACTGTTCTTGGATCAGCTTCTAGTTCAGCTCCAATGGGTGGTGCTCCAATGGGCGGTGGCCAAGGCGGCCAAGGTGGTCAAACTGCCAGTTCTACAGGCTACGTGCAAAATACTTCTTTTGATGATCCAGATTGGTACTCTTGTTCTGTATTCTATAACGATATAGAATGGTATCACGTGGGTGTTCGATACAAAGGAAATTCAAGTTTGCAAAAAGCGTATCAACAAGGATCTAATAAATTATCTTTCAAATTTAGTTTTGATAAATTTGAAGATGATTATCCATTATTGAAGAATCAACGCTTCTACGGATTTAAGCAATTAAATCTCAATAATAACTATATGGATGAGTCCTGTATGCGTGAAAAAGTTGCAGCTGATTTGTTCCGAAGTTTTGGAATGGTTGCCCCACACACCCGTTTCTGTGTTGTCTATGTAAATCATGGAAGTGGTGCTGAATACTATGGTATTTATACACTCGTTGAAGAAGTGGATGATACAGTTATCGATGAATACGATGATAATGATGGTAATTTGTATAAACCAGAGGGTGATGCCGCTAGTTTTGGTATCAATACTTATGAAGAGTCTGAATTTGTGAAGAAGACCAATGAAGATGATGCTGATTACAGTGATGTTTTGGCTTTGTATTCTGTCCTTCATGAAGATACCCGAACTACTGCGCCAGAAGAATGGAAAGCAAGTCTAGAAAAAGTGTTAGATGTTCCTGTATTCTTGAAATGGTTAGCCGCAAATACAGTGATGGAGAATTGGGATACTTATGGTAACATGACTCATAACTATTACTTGTATAATGATCCCACAACAGGATTGCTTAATTGGATTCCTTGGGACAATAACGAATCATTGCAAGATGACAATAGAGCTATTTCTCTTGATGTGACAACTGTAAGCGATTTATGGCCATTGATCAATTTCTTGATGGCAGATGCTGATTATTTAGCAACATACAAAGCAGACGTACAATCATTCGTTACCGATTGTTACAATAGTACTAAGATGGATACTTTGTATGATACTTATAGTAGTTTACTTCAAACTTATGCTGCTCAAGAGAATAACAGTAGTTTCAGCAGTGCAGTATCTACATTAAAACAAAATGTTTCTAATAGAGAAACTGCCGTTTCAACCTATCTCAGTGAGTAGGTAGAAAAAATCCTTTCATTATTTCTTTAGTAGGAAATCCTCTTCATTAGCCATTGCTATTGGAGAGGATTTTTTTTGCCCATATTTGTTGTATAACTATTATTAACTAATAATTAACAGCAAATTCTATTGCAGAATAAATATATCGCCTATCTTTGTACCGGTAGACGATACAACACCGCGCGGTATAATAAATTAAAAGAATAATGAAACAAACAAATGTAGTATTAACTGAAGCTGTCTTTTATACATTACTCGCTCTTCATAAGCCTTTACATGGTTATGGAATTATGCAAGAGACCGAGCAAATGAGTAATGGACGACTGAAACTGTCCGCTGGGACACTCTACGGAGCCTTGTCATCCTTATTAGAAAAAGGTTGGATAGCAGAACTTCCAATCGAGAAAGGAAGTCGTAAAAAAGAATATGAGGTGACGAAACTAGGGAAGGAAATAGCTAGCCTCGAACTTCAACGATTGGAAGAACTAGTAAATAATGGAAAAAGTATAATCAATAAAATTAGTAGCAATGAAAAAAACAATTTTTAGAACCTTCTTTATCTGGGAATATGAAAAAGAAGAGAAATGGCTAAACAAGATGTCTTCAAAAGGATGGCAACTGGTCAATGCTCGATTACTTAAATATGTGTTTGAAAAGGGTGAACCTAACGAATACATTTATAGACTCGAATTGCTTGATAAAAACCCAAAGACTTCAGAAAGTAAAGCTTATGTAAATTTTCTTGATGAGATAAATATAGAATCTGTAGGACAATGTCAAAATTGGATTTATCTTCGAATTAAGAGTTCTCTGGGCAATTTTAGTTGTGAAGATAGATTGCATAGCAACCTTACTCGTATCATCCGTGTGGATGATTTGTTCCAGTATGCTAGAAATATGACCCTTTGTTTGGTCGTAGCTTCGTTTGCATTTCTTCTTATCTGCGGTGAACTTAATCTATCGACTAGTTTGGGTGATTTCTTGAGAGGATTTTTTACCGGAACTGGTATTGGGTCATCGGTCATGTCACTAATCATGATTCCTAGAATGCAAAAGAATCGCAAGAAGATAAAACAATATATCCGTGAACTTTCTGTAAATGAGTAATCTTAATCTTTTTAATCATAAAAATAAATACGATGAAAAAATTTGGGCTATTACTTTTAATTAGTTTAATTATGACAACTATTGACGCACAAAACTTTGCAGCAGATTGGAAAGGAACAATCGCAGTAAATGGGACTAATATGGAATTAATTTTCCATATAACAGAACAAGATGGAAACTACACTTCGACGATGGATGTACCACTCCAGAAGGCAATGGGAATCCCTATGGATAAAACTGAAGTGACAGGGAATGAATTGAAGATTAATGCCTCTTCCATGGGGATATCTTATAGTGGTGTGATGCAATCTGATTCTATTTCAGGTACATTTGTTCAAGCAGGTATGAATTTGCCGCTTGTCTTGAACCAATTCGTAAACAAACTACCTGGCAATACTGCTTTAGTTACTTCTGATGAAGATTTGATAAAGTTAGCAGCACAAGACAGTGGAAATTACAAATACGACGTTTCGGATTATTTTGCACGTCCCAAAGCATCGGCTTTTAAACTTTCTCCAAATGGTCTATATCTTTCTTATTTTGAAAAGGATGAGAACAATAAGAATCACGTATATGTTAAGGACGTTTCTACTGGTCGTGTTCAAAGAGCTATAGAAGAAAAAGAGGAACTTATAAAAGGTTATGGCTGGATAAATAATGATCGTCTATTTTATATGATGGATAAAGGGGGGAATGAAAACTTTCATATTTATGCAACTAATCTTGATGGCTCTAACAATATTGATTTGACTCCTTTTGAAGGTGTTCAAGCGAATCTTTTGAATATATTGAAAGAACAAAAAGATTTCGTTATCATTCAGATGAACAAGAACAATAAACAAATCTTTGAACCTTACAAATTAAATGTCGTGACTGGTGAACTCACTCAGCTTTTTCACAATGAAGAGGTAAGTAGTCCCATTCAAGGTTATGATTTTGATAAAGATGGAAATCTACGTGCATACAGTAAGATGGTAAATGGGACTGAAGTTGAACTCTGGTACAAAGATTTGGCTACTAATCAGTTTAATTTGGTGAAACATACCAACTGGGATGATACGTTTGCTATTTTAAAGTTTGACTATGCGTCTGAGAATCCAGATGATGCCTATGTGCTCACCAATTTGGATGGAGATAAATCGGAAGTCGTATTGTATGATTTGAAAAAAAATGAGCAAATCAAAAAAATAATTTCCAATTCTGATTATGACATCACTGGTTTTGTAACTTCTCGTAAAAGAAATTGGGAAATAGATTTTTATAGTTTTGAAGGAGATAAGTACGTAATTGTACCAGTGAGCGAAACATACAAAACATTGGATCAGCAGGTCAAAAAACGTTTTCCTGAAAAGGAATATTATATCGTTGACTTTGATGACGATGAAAAAACGTTTTTGATTGTTTTGCAGAGTGACAAACTCTATGGTACTTATTACCAATATGATGTTGAAACCAAGAATTTTAGTTTGTTATACGAATTAATGCCACAGTTGGACGAAACAGACATGTCTGAGATGCGTCCTATTCAATTCCAAAGTCGTGATGGTCTGACTATCCATGGGTATATCACTTTACCAAATGAAGCGCTAGCGGGAAAGAAAGTTCCTTTGGTAGTCAATCCTCATGGTGGTCCACAAGGTATTCGGGATAGCTGGGGATTCAATCCTGAAACTCAACTGTTCGCTAGTCGTGGATATGCGACTTTGCAGGTGAACTTTCGTATTTCTGGTGGCTATGGTAAAGCATTTTTACGTGCGGGATTTAAACAAATCGGACGTAAGTTGATGAACGACATCGAAGATGGTGTGAAATACGTTATCGCTCAAGGATGGGTTGATAAGGATAAAATAGCTATTTATGGAGCGAGCCATGGTGGATATGCTACTTTGATGGGACTTGTAAAAACGCCTGATTTGTATGTTTGTGGTGTTGATTATTGTGGAGTCTCAAATATTGATACTTTTTTCGATTCCTTCCCTGAATATTGGAAACCATATACAGAAATGGTTAAAGAAATATGGTATGATTTAGATAAAACAGAAGAAGCAAAAATAGCTAAAGAAGTTTCTCCATTCTATCAGATAGATAAAATGACCAAACCACTAATGGTTGTTCAAGGTGCAAATGACCCTCGTGTAAATATCAATGAGAGTGATCAGATTGTTACAGGACTTCGTGAGAAAGGTTTCGATGTTCCATATATGGTCAAATATAATGAAGGTCATGGATACTATAGAGAAGAAAATCAAATGGACTTTTATAGTACTATGCTGGGATTTTTGGCTCAATACTTGAAGTAAATCAAATTGACTTAATTCACATTTATAGTTCTGCTTTTTCACAATAGTGAAATTATTTTCTTCAAACAGAGCTTATGTAATTATTTTCTTAAGTACAATGGTACCTTGATTCATTTGAAGGCCGAGAAAGGGCTGAAAATGCGAAATTCTATTTTTGAGGAACAAATATTGATGCTTCAAAAAAGGCATTTAGTAACCTCGTACGTTTACCACGGTAAACGTACGAGGTTAGTTTCCTTAACTCGCACGTTTACCAAAGAGCACACGCAAGGGGAAAAATGCCTTTTTTCGATTCAAATGTTAATAGGTAACAATTCGAATTCCCAAACGGTAAATTGTTACCTATACCATAATGGGATATCCGTGAAAAGTCTTAAAATAGAGGCGAAGTTAGTACTAAATCACTAAATAAGAGACCAATATTCAAATAATAAAGGCAATAAGTTCTATGAACTTATTGCCTTTTTCTTACGTTATTTCTCTTCCAATTGATTGAAAGGAATAAATGGTTTTACATCATCGAGATGTTTGGCTATAAATTTTTCTAACCAAACCATATCACGCCATTTACCTAATTTGAAACCACATTGATGGAAATGAGCTATCTGTTTGAAACCAAATTTCTCATGAAAATGGATACTTGCATCATTGGGATAGGAGATACATGAATAGATATTAGTGATGTTTTGCAATTCTAAGTAATGTTCTAACTTTTGATAGAGTTTGGAACCAACACCTTGGTGATGGATTGCGTTGTCGAGGTAAATAGATATTTCTACTGACCAATCATAAGCTGCTCTATTTTTATAGAGACCAGCATAGGCATATCCGATGACTGTATTTCCTTCTAAAGCGACCACATAAGGGTAACGTTTCAGGGTGTTGTTTATTCTTTCTTCAAATTCTTGAACTGTAGGAACATCAAAATCAAAAGTTATAAACGTATTATTCACATAATAACGATATATTTTTTGAATGGTTTCTGCATCATCAACGGTTGCTACACGATAAGTAATCATTTGTTTTCTAAATTTATTAGTATTATTTGCTACAGTCTTGGTTTATTTTAATCATTCTTGTTTCATCAAAATTGAGCTCCTTAGCTTTTTGAAGCAGTGCTAAATAGCTTTCGTTATCGATCGTTTTTGTTCTTGCTAAAATCCACAAAAACTTTCTCGAAGGAGAACCGACCAATGCAACAGAATAATCATCGTCGATATCAATCACATAATAATCACCAGAAAATGGCCAAAAGAAAGTTACTTTGAGTTGACCAGGATGTTCTGAATCGGGTACACGAGCTGTTCCTTTGGCTGTTTTGATTTTTCCATCAGGAGTTTGTCCACTATTTGTTACTGCAATTTTTCCATTACTTTTTAATTGATAATCTGCTGTCACACACTCCAAGTTCTTCTCAAACTTATTAGGAAAGCGTCCTATCTCATACCATTTACCTACGTATTTATCAACATTAAAATTGGTAACTGTAGTTAACGGTTCTGACGATTTACATGAAAGTAAGCTTAATAGCATAATTATGGTGTAAAGATATTTCATCATTTGAAAAAGAATTTATTCTTTTACTTCGTTAATAATTTCCGCTCCCTCAAAAAAATCCTTCACGTTCTGCAATGTCGTACTCGCAATATTTGCCAAAGCTTCTTTGGTAAAGAATGCTTGGTGAGAAGTAACAATTACATTATTGAATGATAATAAGCGTGCTAAAACGTCATCGTCTATAATTCTATCGCTGGTATCTTCATAAAAATAACCTGCTTCTTCCTCGTAAACATCCAAACCTGCATAACCAATACGTTTACTTTTCAATCCTTCAATCAATGCTTCTGTATTGATTAGTTTTCCTCTACTTGTATTGATTATCATGACTCCTGGTTTCATTTTCTGTACCGCCTCAGTGTTGATGAGATACTTTGTTTCTGGAGTCAATGGACAATGCATAGAAATGACATCTGATTCTTGATATAAGGTATCTAAGTCAGTGTACAAAACGTCATTTTCTTTAGCAAATTGTTTATCTGGATAGAGGTCATTAGCTAGAATCTTCATACCGAAACCACGAAGGATCTTGATGAGAATCTTAGCAATTTTTCCTGTACCAATGATTCCTGCTGTCTTGTCATGCATATCAAATCCAAGTAAACCAGTTAGCGAGAAATTTCCATCACGAGTTCTCCAAGTTGCTCTCGGTATCCTCCGATTGAGTCCCATCATAAGAGCTACTGTATGTTCCGCTACTGCATATGGAGAGTAGGCTGGTACTCTAACTACTTTTATTCCGTATTCTTTTGCAGCATTTAAATCAACGTTGTTGAAACCTGCACATCGAAGGGCAATTAGTTTCACTTTATTAGCAGATAGACTGGCTATCACTTCACGGTCAACGACGTCATTGACAAATACACATACGGCATCTGCTTTCTGACTCAACATGACATTATTAATATTCAAATGTCCTTTATAGAATTTCAGTTCAAATCCGTATGATTCATTTTTCTCAGTGAAAAAACTAGAATCATATTCTTTTGTATCAAAAAAGGCTATCCTTATCTTTTTCATAATTTGTTTGGTTTATTTTTTTACATCCACTCATCATCATATTCTTCTTGACTCAGCGCATCGATTTCTTCTTCTTCTTCTTGGATTCTTTCTTCCTCTTCTCTTTGGAGAATCTCTTCTTCTTCTCTTTCAGCTTGTTTTTTTCTTATATCATCATCAACCTCTTCACGAATATATCGATCGTCTGGTTCTTCATCTTGCCTATCAGCGCGTGGCTTTAATAGACTTATAAATAAGTTCCATAAATTCATAATGTTTTACTTTATGCAGATTAATACCATTTTTTTTTCTTGAAATAGATGATCATTCCTATCAAGATGATAAGCATCAACCCCCAAGCAAATAGATAACCCCATTTCCATGTCAGTTCGGGCATATTTGTAAAGTTCATACCATATACTCCTGCGATGAAAGTCAACGGAATAAATATGGTCGAAACCACGGTAAGCGTCTTCATCACTTGATTCATTCTACTTCCTTGTATAGAAAAAAATAAGTTGATACTACTCTCTAGCCTAGCACTAAGGGTGTCGCAGTTGTCTAACAACGTTAAGCACAAATCTTTAAGTTCGAAATAATATTTTAGATGTACTTCCTTGATAAATCCGGTGTTATCTCTTTCCATTTTAGCAAGAAAATCCTTGATTGTAGAGATTGTCTTTTTTATAAGATTGAGTTCTCGTTTATATAATTCGATTTTTTTTATGAGTTCTGGAGAGGGATCGGTATCTAAATCAAGTATCCTCAGTTTGATGATGTTATCTTCGATACTATCGACTGTTTTAAAATAGTTATCCAATATAGATTCCAATAAGAGATAAAGGAGGTAATCAGCCGAACGATTTCGTATAATACCTATCTTATTTCGTAATCGTTGTCTTATATGCTCAAAATAATCAGCCTTTTTCTCTTGAAATGAAATAAGAAAATTGTGTCCCAAAATGAAACTCAATTGTTCTTGTTCTAGCTGAGCTTCTCTTGTTGGGACGATGGATTTGATAGAGAAGAACCAATAGTTTTCATAATCTTGGAACTTAGTCCGTTGGTCTACATCCAGAATATCTTGAATAGTTAGTTCATGAATATCCATGGTTTTACAAATTGTTTTAACCAATTCAGCATCATGAATGCCATCTATATTTAACCAATATTGATATCCATCATTATCAATACCATTGAACTTTTTTAGGCTATAT
>Ga0172378_10004709_pt1 | contig 12761 bp, 10 predicted proteins | sample GrowelOW332metaG_FD_119755 | JGI IMG/M metagenome (GOLD analysis project Ga0172378, IMG submission 119755) | Groundwater microbial communities from an aquifer near a municipal landfill in Southern Ontario, Canada - Pumphouse #3_1 metaG | ecosystem: Environmental > Aquatic > Deep subsurface >...
CAAGTTAGTTAGATTACGGTGCAGGTTACATTCATCTCAATTCAAGTTACACCAAAATTTTTTCCAAATGAGAATTCTCTCTCCTGCGCTTCATTTTTTTCTCTTTGCCATCCTCTGGATCTCCGGCTGGAAAAAAAAGGTACTGCAAACTAATCTCAAATTGGTCTACCCAAAGATGAGGCTAAACGAGCAGAGAAAGTTCCGGAAAGAACTCCTCTGGAAACTGTCCAGGGATGCAAGCGATTTCATTACACGAAATACAATTTATTCGCCGGATGACCCACATTTTATCATCGATAAAGAAAGCATTCCTATAATTGACAGAATGAAACACGGCGGCTTTTTACTCACCGCTCATCTAGGCAACTATGAAGCGATGGGCCCTTGGCTTTGCCGACTGGGAGTTCCTCTTTCAGCAAGTTATTCACAAATAAAGCCGAAATTTCTCAATAATTGGCTCTATTCACACTTGAGAAGTGTTGATAAGTCAGAATATTCTTTATTTATCCACAATCCAAGGCAGATTTTATCCCTCATCGACAATCATAGACTTTTCTGCTTGCTCGCCGACCAAGACTACAGAAAATCTCACCCTACACAGGGAGCATTCCTTGGAATCCCTGTAAATTGCAATCCAATCCCAGAATTCATTCTCCGACACCGCCCGAAAACGCCTATATATATATGCTGGTTGAAAACGGATAAAAAAGTGCGGACCTTGTATGCCAAACAAATTTTCCCTAATTCGAGCGATAAAAGGAAAAATATTACTTCACTATATAATATATGGTTAAGTCAAAAAATTATTGAATCTAAAAGTGATTGGTATGGGTGGGTACATCGCCGATTTCTATCGAATTTTGAGCTAAGTAAAAAAATCTATTCACATTAAACAAACAAGCTAAAAATTTAGTTAAGTACTTTTATTGTAACTACTTATACCGATAAAAAACTAAAATTTCAAAACTTTATCCAAATGCTCCATTTTGATTATTTTAAAACAATTCACAAAATTTTATCAAAAACTACACCAAACAATGTTTCACGTGAAACATTGTGAATTTTTTGTTAAAAAGTGACATCCTGATTTTCTTTATCTCCATTTTGATTATTCCTATTTGATTCCATTCCGCGACCTTAGATTTAAAAATTTTCAACTAAAACTCATAAAATTAGTGGACTAAACTTACCGTTTCCTTTACGCTGGTTTCAATTTGAAATCATGATTTTCGATCATCCCCTTTTTCAAGAACAGAAGAAACGACTAACCCTAAAAAGGGTTGCTTGAAAAAAACTAAAACACAGAACGGAAAAACATCCTTAAATTATCGCTCCCTGTCTGAACAATCATTTTCCGATGTCTTTCAAAAAATTTTTCTTTTGCTGCCGACGGACACTTTTCATCAACTGCCCTTCGTTCACTCCCACCGTACTCAAGAAGTAGCCCATGGACCGGAATTGCTTCCCCCAGTATTTTTTACAGAGACCGTCAGCTCCCTAAATATTTCTATAGTACACAACTTTCAAGAAACAAGCGAATTGCTCACGCTCATGTCCGGCGAAATTCAAAGAACTGTGGATATGGTTCTTCTGAATCTTTCCTGAATGGCCGTCAGATTCTTCCAGTCGCAAAGACTGCGGACTTCAATCGCGGACGGACAGCAGCTGTGGGAATCCGATCTCCTTGTCGAAATCAGCCATATCCAAAAAATCTATTTTCCCACCCACTTCTCTCGTTCATCGTACTTCAAACATCGCTATAGGATCAAAAACCGGCGAATACCAAGTTTAATGCAGCCCCTTTTCGTTCTTTCCAATTTCAAAGATCATAACTGTTCATTCTTTTCTCAAAACAAATCACAGCCTCCACTAAAAAAGGATGAAACGGCCAGTGCCTTAATGCCTCTCTCATCCCCTAACAATTTGTCACTTATCTAATCCTATGTTTCTTAGAGCTTATCCGTGAATAGGTTTCGCATCGAAAATCGGCTGAGCCATGAAAGCAAACGAGGCGTAGTGAATTGAGCTATGATGGTGAGCCTGAATCCGCACAGCTGTTTTCCAGCCGGTTGCATAGCGAATTGCGATTTAGGGATAAGATCTTAGTCCAGATATACTTCAGGATCACCAAAGTGTCGAGATCGACTGTGCCCACGATATCTACCTATTTCCAAATTAATCTTTCAAAATTTCTTACTTTTCAAAGACCACATCGAAGGCATTCCTTTCAGATAACTCATCATTCATAGAATGGAATACTTAGGGAAAACCGATCTTGCGCACGTTCATTTTAGTACTCGCTTGCTGATCTTTTCTGCTTAAGCGCTGAATCCAAACAGCATAGCTCGATGATTTTGAGGAACTCCAGGGCTAGAAATGAATAGACCGTTTCTAAAATTCATTTACGGCAAAAAATAGCTGCAACAATCGTGTAGATCATCTGGCGCTTGCATAACGCCATTCGCACGTCTGTGAATAGATTAATAAAACTTGCCGTGCGTTCTCAGCTTCTCCTCGTACTTCTTTTTCCATTCAGAAACCTCAACTACGTCCGACGAGAAAAACTTGAGGGTATCTGGAAAAAGTATGATATAGCCATGGTAGACATCAGCCCAGACGATATAGATTTTTTTATCCACCATAAGTCGGGGAGTTTGCCCATAATTTCGGCACTTGTCACTGAAAAATTTTTCCGTCTGAACTCTGGAGAAAAAGACTCTGTGGTGCTTGCAAAGTTTGGTCAAGCCGGGAACCGTAGAAATACAGCCAAGCATTGCGCTAGCCCAACAGAATTGATCCCATCGCTCTTTTTAAACACGCTAGACACGGCACAAAATCTTTATTTTCTTCAAGCAATTGGGCGAGCCTCCTGTTCTCTTTTCCACTAAATTTTCAAAAATCCTTTCCAAGGACATCAAAGCATTCTCAGCTTACCTTCCCTGAAATATTCGGAAAACTGAGCAAAGACTTGTCCATTCCGTCAAAGATGAAAAACACCTTTTCTACGGAACCGATTCGAACACCGCCTTGAAATCTTCGTTTTTATCGATACCATCAGTTATATAACTGATGGCCTCGTCTTTATGAAATGAAAAAATTTTCAAATAGACTAAAGCTTTGCTAGCGGATACTTCATTCCAATCACTGCATTATTTCATCTCGAATTCATCCCTGTAGCCAAAAATATGACAACGCTAGCGTCACCGAGTTCCGCACTCTTTCCCATATCCGCATGGATTAGCACGAGTGTTTCTTGAAAAGCTTGACTTTTTACCCTCCACGTCAATACAGACCTGCATACACAACGACCATATAAGAGTCAGAACTACAAGTAGAAAAAAAGCATCCTTGACATCCGAAATGTCGAAGACACAAACCAACACGGATATTGAGCGTTCCGACCCTTGAATCCATTTGTGTGTCGCAAACGAAATTTCGCTCGTCGGCAACTCATATAAAGTTCTCACTCTGATCCGGGGTATTTCAAGAACCAGATGGGCGTTACCCTGAACTATCGCCAGGAGCTTCCATTTGCAAAGACGCCGGATCACGTCGCGGACATAAAAGCGGACCTCTACGTCCATCACCCGGAATCTATATTTTGGACACCAGATGATGTGATACTTGCATTCGTAGACTGTATGACTCAATTTTTTTAATGATGAGGGCATTTGCATCTCCTTGTTGGACATTTGCCTGTCCAAGGAATCTATGCCCTCATCACCATTTCCGTTTTACTATACTCCAAGCATAGCTATAGAATACCGAACCCCCGTGCTTTTCGCGGGGGTTTATTTTGACTAAAAATCAGGCATCATTAGTTTTTAAAAAATAAGGCCTTCTATTTTTTGTTTTCTTCATTCTCAAATTATAAACACCTTATCAAAGGCTTTCTATCCTTTTTATAGTATTTATTCTTTTTCATCTTCTATTAATATTCTAAATTGTTTCACGTGAAACATTTTTCTGACCCTGGACAAGAGAATCTTCTACTTGATTTTTTGTCTTCATATCAAACTTTTCTTCCAGAGAATGCTTTGGAAAAAATTTTTGACTATACCGAAACAGTTATCAAAGAAAACGAACTAACGAATCTCATTTCCCGGAATGACATCCCAAAATTTTTAACGCGGCATATTGCAGATTCTTTAATGCCTTTCATCATGCTCAAAAAACAGAACATTTTAAAAGATGGAATGGTTTGGGCAGATATGGGTTCTGGAGGAGGATGCCCTATATTTCCTCTAGCAATAGTTTGCCCTGCAATTAAATTTTTTGCTTCAGAACCACGTTCAAAACGAGTCCATTTTTTGCAAAGTACAAAAACAGCACTTCATCTCGACAATTTAACTGTTATCGGAAAACGATTTGAAACTTCGCAAATTTCAAGATGCGATATAATTTCTTGCCGAGCTCTTTCTCGTTTCGAAGAAGATTTTAAACGGGCACTTCCTGCACTAAAACATCCTGGATTTTTCATTACTTTTAAAAGTAAGGCTATCGCACAAGAACTTCAAAACATTCCTGATATTCAATTGATAGATTACAATCTTCCTCTGGAACCGCAACAATACTCCTTAGTAATTAAAGGAATCTATGGGTAAAATAATCGCTATATGTAATCAGAAAGGTGGCGTTGGAAAAACAACTACAGCTATCAACCTTGCCGCTAATTTTGCCGCTTTAGAAAAAAAAACTCTCTTGATTGATATGGATCCGCAAGGAAATGCGTCTCAAGGCGTCGGTTATATTGAGACACAAGAAGAAGATATACATGAGGTTTTAAATTTGGCTGAAAATCCAGAAGCCCTCAATTATGAATCTTTGAAAAAATTCATCAAGACGACTGAACTTAAATATTTGAGTATTATTACTGCCGGTCCGGATTTGGCTGTCCTTGAAATGGAACTCGTCAACGCTATGAGCAGGGAACACCGCTTGGACCGTGTAACAAAAATTTTGAAACAAGAATATGAATTCATCATTATTGATGCTCCCCCTAGCTTAAATCTCTTGACACTAAATACTTTGACTGCGGCGGATAGCGTACTTATTCCAGTTCAATGCGAGTATTATGCTCTTCAAGGTTTAGCAGAACTTTTCAATACAATCCGACTTGTCCAAAAAAATTTGAATAGCAATTTAAATATTGAAGGTGCGCTTCTCACTATGTACGATGCTCGATTGAGCCTTTCTCGCCAAGTTGCAGACGAAGTGAGAAATTGTATATCGGAACGCGTATTCAAAGTGATGATTCCAAGAAACGTAAAATTAAGCGAAGCCCCTTCACATGGAAAACCTGTCATCCTTTATGATGTTCAAAGTTCAGGATCTCAGGCTTATATGAAACTCGCTGAAGAAATTATTAATGGGGTAAAATGATATGGGTAAAAAATCAATTGCTCTAGGCCGTGGTTTGAGCAATATAATGCAAGATCATAGTGTTACTATTGAACAAGTAATCGAAAAAGGCGAAGATGGAAAAGGGCTCCACCTTGAAAAAATAGACCTGAATCTGATAGATCCCAATCCTTTTCAACCTCGGAAAGAATTCAACGAAGAAGAACTGAATGAACTTGCTCTCACCTTGAAAACTCAAGGATTGATTCAGCCGATTACCGTTAGAAAATTCAACGGACGCTACCAGATCGTCAGCGGCGAACGTCGCACAAGAGCAGCAAGAATTGCAGGCTTCCAAACTATCAACGCTTATGTACACGAGCTACTTTCCGACCGAAATATGGCGGAATGGTCCCTGATCGAAAACATTCAACGCGTAGATCTGAATCCGATTGAAATTGCAAGATCTTATGAACAACTCATTGAAAATCACGGGTATACTCACGAAGATCTAGCTAAAAATGTAGGCAAATCGAGAGCGGCAATAACAAATTCTATCCGACTTTTAAAACTTCCAGAAAATGTCCAGCTTTGGATTCAAGAAGGAAAGCTTTCACAAAGCGCTGCACGCTCTCTTTTGAGTCCGGAAATCACAGACCCGGAACAAATCGCGAAAAACATTATTGAAAAAGGAATGAATGTCCGCGAAGTTGAAAACATTTCAAAGCAGAAAAAAGAAAATAAAAAAGCAGAAACGGCTCCAATCCCAGTCGATCCGAATATTTTAGCATTTAACAAAAAATTAGAGGAATTCTTTGGAACAAGAGTTCAAATTCAATCCTCAAAAGCCGACAATTCTCAAGGAAAAATATTAATTGATTTTTATTCCTTTGAAGATTTAACAAGAATTCAAGAAAAAATAGAAGGATCTGTGTGAATAATAAATACGATACTATCCAGATAATCCCAGCAAATTCAGGTAAAACGCGGATATTTAAAATTCACGCTGCCGCTTGGAAATTTTTCTTCTGGATTCTTATTATTATTCTTATTCTTTCTATCGTATTCATTTATAAACTTTCCGAAATAAATGCTTTGATAGTAACTGCAAAACAAATCAAGGCTCAAAATGAAATGCTCGTCAAAAAACAAAAAGAATACGAGGCTTATTTTTCACAATTAGATTCTATCTATGTGATGGAGAGACAAATAAAGAATATACTAGGAACATATTACGAAACAGACTCTGAAAAATTATCTGCAATAATGGAAAAAAACAGATTCAATTATACACCTCCATCTAAAAACAGATTTGATGCAGAAGGAATGAACGGAGTCCAAGCGGATCCACAAGAAAAAAAAGAAAGAGAAAAAATTCCTAACATAATTCCGACAGTCGGAATTATAAGCAAACAGTATTCAGAAGAGCAAAAACATTTTGGAATAGATATTTCAGCAAAAGAAGGTGAGCCTGTATTTGCTGCTGCAGACGGAATCGTAGAAAGTGTAAAAAATATAGATGACCTTGGATTAAATATCAGAATCAATCATAATAATGGTTATGTTTCCAGTTATTCTCATTTACAAAAATCTTTTGTAAAGAAGAAAACAAAAGTTAAAAAGGGTGAAACGATAGGAACTGTTGGAGAAACTGGAAATGCAACAGGACCTCATTTGCATTACGAAATTTTGTTAGACAATAAAACAATCGATCCCGAACTTTTAATAGAGGAATAATATGGCAAAAATTAGCGATCAACAGTTTACTCAAATCAGCCGCTCGATGAATATAATAGGAGATTTTTCAGGGGAAAGCGATATCCGTATAGCAGGGAAAATAAAAGGCAATCTAGTTACAAGCGGCGATATTGTAATTGAAAATACAGGCTTTCTTGAAGGAACGATCAAAACAAGAAATGCGACAGTTGCAGGAAAAATAAATGGTGATATTGAATGCAATGAAAAATTGATTCTTGAAGCAAAGTCTTTATTTGTAGGCAATATAAAAACAAAACAACTAATTATTGAATGCGGCGCAAAATTCAAAGGAAACTGCGAAATGCCTGTTGATAATTCAGAAACCAAGAAACCTTAAAAGGTTTCTTTTTTTATTCACTCTGTTGTTTAAATTTTAAACATATAAATATAAAAGACATGGAATTGATGGTAGTGAATTGTGGAAAAATAAAGAAATTAAATTTATAAGTTGTTGATTTTTAAAAAGATATAAAAACTTTAAAATTGTTATTTATTTTTAGAATTTCTAATGTTATCCACTGAATTCAATATTGAAAAATTTTTGCTTTGCGGTTTTCAACAGCTCTTAAATTAACATGCACAAATCTATGTTTGATTTTTTGTTTTCAATGCTTTTTAATTAACATGTTGATAAATACATTTATATAAATTGCATTAAATTGATTTTTAATAAGTTAAAAAAGGACTTTTTTATTTTATAAGTTTAGCTACATTTTCAATGCAATGGGAATGATGTCATCTTTTTTAAAGATAGGGCAGATTTCTGATACCCATATAAGAGGAAAATCTGTCTTATCACAAGATGTAATGACTTTACAAAATTTTGTGAAGGTTATTAGAGATGTACAGAAAAAGGATTTGGATCTTGTTGTTTTTTCTGGCGATCTTGCAGAGAATAGGGCAGAAGAAGATTATGAAGTCTTTTTTAAATTAATAGAAGAATTAAAAAAGCCTTGGTGTTTCATTTCAGGCAATCATGATAATAATTTGCTAATTGAAAAAAAATCTCCTGTTCCCATACATCTTATTGATGGAAAGCTTTTTTATAAAAGAAAAATAAATAGTTGGCCTCTTTTCTTTTTAGATAGTTCTTCTGGAATAATTTCCAATGATCAGTTGGAATGGATGAAAATGGAAGCAGAAAAAGAAAAAGGTGAAGTAATTTTATTCGTCCATCATCCGCCTTGTTTGTGTGGTCATCGTTTTATGGATGCAAATCATGCTCTCCAAAATATTTCTGAAGTCGTAGATGCTTTGCATCAAATAAAAAATCTTAAGTCCATTTTTGTAGGTCATTACCATTCTGAGATGAAGGTTGATATGGGTTGCGGGCAGACTGTTTATGTTGCGCCTTCGACTCAAATGCAGCTGGATCCTAATTTTGAAGAGTTTAAAATTTCAAGTTTCAGGCCAGCTTGGAGAATGATTGAGTATAAGGATGGAGCTCTTTCAACAAAAGTCCATTTTTTATAGAGTTATTTTTTTTCCCCCTTGAATTTTGTTTTGGTTTTGTCTAAATTATGGGCACTTGGCGGTTTAGCTCAGTTGGTTAGAGCGTCGGAATCATAATCCGCAGGTCCGGGGTTCAACTCCCTGAACCGCTACGATTTTTTGGAAGGAGCTTAAATGATGAAAACAAAGCTTTTGCTGTTTACGTTGTTGTTGGCTTCTTCGCTTTGCTGTATGAGTTGTGATGATGGGGGTGATGATTTGACACCCCAACTCCCGAATGCAAATGGTTATCAAAAACAAGGCGCAATGCCTTTGTCTGTTCCTTCTTTTTCTGGTCCTGCTTCCACAATTATAGATGAAAAGAAAGCCCGCCAATATGCTGGTGCAAGCGCTGCACTAGTTCTTTTAGGCGAGCAGTGGTCTTCTAAAATTGAAGAAGCAAAGGGCCAGGATAAAGTTGTTATTCTTCAGAATTATGAAAAAGCAAGGGAACAAGTTTGCATCCGCGTCGGTTTAGCGGGCCTTGCCGAATACAATTGGATTACTTCTGCTGCAATGAAGGATTCAAGTAATGCCGATGTATTCTTAAAAGCAGGCATTAAGGTAACGTATTGATATTTTTTTTGAATAGGTAAATTTTAAAATAAAAAAACCAGATGTTTTTCATCTGGCTTTTAATTTGTACATATTTCTTATTATATTTTTTCAAGAGCCTGAGCAAGGTCTGCAATTAAATCTTCTGAATTTTCAATACCTACAGAGAAACGGATGAGGTCCGGGCGGATGCCGGCTTCTAAAAGCTGCTCATCGGAAAGCTGACGGTGCGTGTGGCTTGCCGGGTGAAGGACGCAGCTCCTGGCATCGGCTACATGAGTCACAATGGCTATAAGCTTGAGGGAATCCATGAATTTGATAGATTCTTCGCGCCCGCCCTTGATACCAAAACACATAACGCCACAGGGAAGTCCGCCATTGAATTGTTTTTTGGCAAGTTCGTAGTATTTGTCTGTTTCAAGGCCTGCATAGTTGACCCAAGCGACTTTAGGATGGCTCTTGAGGAACTTGGCAATTTTTAATGCATTTTCGCAGTGCCGTGGCATACGGAGGTGCAGCGTCTCAAGTCCGATGTTCAAAAGGAAAGAATTCATCGGAGCTTGGATGGAACCGAAATCTCTCATCAGTTGGGCTGTGGCCTTTCTAATGTAGGCTTCTTTGCCGAAAGCCTTGCTGTAGGCAAGTCCGTGGTAGGACGGATCGGGTTGTGTCAGCCCTGGGAATTTGTCTGCATATTTTTCCCAGTCGAAGTTCCCGCTATCGACAATAGCTCCGCCGACGGTCATTGCATGCCCGTCCATATATTTGGTTGTGGAATGTGTTACAATATCTGCACCGAATTCGAATGGACGGCAAAGAATTGGGGTCGCAAATGTATTGTCGATGATGAAAGGTACACCATGCTTGTGGGCGATCCCTGCAAATTTTTTAATATCCGTTACGCGGCAAGTAGGGTTTGCTATAGTTTCTCCAAAGAAAGCCTTTGTATTTTTGCGGAAAGCCTTTTCGATGGTTTCTTCGGAATCGTCTGGATCGATGAATGTCACTTCAATGCCGAGTTTTTTCATAGTAACGGCAAAGAGGTTATATGTGCCTCCGTAGATGGACGCTGAACTCACAAAATGATCACCGGCTTCACAGATGTTGAAGATTGCGTAGAAATTGGCAGCTTGCCCGGAAGAAGTGAGCATGCCAGCGACGCCGCCTTCAAGATCGGCAATTTTGGCAGCTACGGCATCGTTAGTCGGGTTCTGGAGGCGCGTGTAGAAATATCCATTTGCTTTCAAATCGAACAAGTCCGCCATCTGGGCGCTGGTGTCGTATTTGAAGGTCGTGCTTTGGTAGATGGGAAGAATACGCGGATCGCCGTTTTTTGGTGCCCAACCAGACTGGATGCATTTTGTTTCTGGATGAAATTCCATTAAAAACCTCATAAATTGATTTTTGCGTTAATTTAAATAAATGAATACAGCTGTGACAAGGTTTCATTTTGAAAGAAGACATAATAATGAGAATATTTTTTTCTAATTTTGGGGCTCATAATAAAATAATGGTGTAATCCTGTGAACGAAAAGGCTTATTTTCCAGCTATCGATGGGCTCAGGCTTTTGGCATCCCTCAATATTGTGATGCTGCATTTATCTTCGTCAGCCGCTTTGGGTTATATGGCTTCCTGGGCATGGATATTACCTGTAGTGAAGGCGCCTGCTTTTGCTGCGGGACTCTTCTTTATTTTGGCGGGTTTTCTTTTTGCTTCCAAGTTTAATGATCCGGACCGCCGGATGCCTGTAATTCCTTTTATGTTTGCTCGCATTGCCAAGCTTTATCGCTTGCATTTTGCAATGACAGTTTTGATGTTTGTTGTTTTAATTGTGAAGTTCGGCGGAATATCGCATTTATTTCATCCGATTCGCTCGCTTCTCTTGCATTTGACTTTGACGTGGTCTTTTGTGCCGAATCTGGGAATGGAACTTAATGAGCCTAGCTGGTCTTTGACTGGTTTTTTTATTTGTTATGCGGTAACTCCATTTTGCGCTAGCCATCTTGCGCGAATTGAAAATTCTCGCAAGCTTTGGATTTTGTGTGGTTTAGTATTTATTCCTGGGATTCTATGGGGACTACTTTTTTCGGCGACGAGTAATATAGGGGTTCTTCCTATTTTAGGAGATTTTTCAAATTTTGACGTCCGCTATCGGTTTTTCCATATTTGTCCATTCATCAGAGTTTTCGAATATCTTTTCGGCATGATTCTTTTCCGGCTTTATAAAGTGGGAGCTTTTGAAATTTTTAGAAAGAATTATGTGGCGGGTGCGGCTCAAATACTGTGCCTTGTTCTTTTATATGTAAGTATTTTTACTATGCAATCTTCGAATGTCGCCTGGAATTTTATTTGTCATCATAGCGTGGCGGTGGCTATTTATGGAGGTTTTGTGATAAGCCTCACTACTACTAAAGGTTGGCTGTCCAAAATTTTTTGCATTCCCATTGTCCGTATGATCGGTCGCGCTTCATTTTATCCTTATTTGATCCATCTTCCCTTCATTTCCATTGCTTGGGCAATTTGTAATTTAAATACGCCTCTTGCGACAGTCGGCTTTTTAATCTTTATCTATACGGTCAGTACATTATATCAAAAGCATAAGGATCATATGAGGATGCTCAAAAAAAAGGCCCATTCCCTTCCCGTTCCGACGGGGGTTTAAGGGACGTCTTAATCCTGGATCCCTGTTTTTTTCTAGTTTGCATCCGTAATTCAAAAGAAAAAGGATAAACTTTAGTATGAGTTTTATTGACACCCTGCTTCACAAGGTTTTTGGAACGCCTCACGAGCGCAAAGTAAAAAAGTTGCGCCCAATTATTGAGCAAATACACGAAGCGCGGAAGAAGCTCGAAAGTTTAGATGATAAAGATCTTGTCGCGAGGAGCGATGAATTCCGCGATGCTCTTAAAAATGGAAAAACTTTGGAAGATATCAAGGTGGAGGCTTTTGCTGTTTGTCAAGAAGCTTGCGATCGCCGTTTAGGTATTTTCAACATTTTCAATTCTAAGTATGAATTTGATTTTAATCGTCTGGGTACGGATCCCAAAATTACCTCTGCTATAGAAAATGCAAAGGCCGAACTTGCAGCAGGGAAGCCGGAGTGGGAAGTTTACCTTCCTTTCGAAGTTTATGCTAAGATGCGTGAACTCATACCGGATTCGGTGAAGCCTTTCCGTATGATGCCATTTGATGTGCAGCTCATTGGCGGCCTTGTTCTTCACGAAGGCGCAATTGCTGAAATGGCTACAGGTGAAGGTAAGACGCTTGCCGCTGTTTGTCCGGTTTATCTCAACGGTCTTTCGGGAAAGGGCGTGCATGTTGTGACGGTGAACGATTATCTCGCTGGCCGTGACGCGAAACAGATGGGCCTTGTTTATAAATTTTTGGGACTTTCTGTGGGCTTGATTATTCACGATTTGAATAGCGCCCAGCGCCGGGAAAGCTATGGCTCCGACGTGACTTATGGAACAAACAATGAATTCGGCTTTGATTATCTTCGCGACAATATGTCAGTGGATCCGAACGAACTTGTCCAGCGCGATCCGAATTTCTGCATTGTGGATGAAGTCGATTCTATTTTAATTGATGAAGCCCGTACTCCGCTTATTATCAGCGG
>Ga0172378_10004710_pt1 | contig 12759 bp, 5 predicted proteins | sample GrowelOW332metaG_FD_119755 | JGI IMG/M metagenome (GOLD analysis project Ga0172378, IMG submission 119755) | Groundwater microbial communities from an aquifer near a municipal landfill in Southern Ontario, Canada - Pumphouse #3_1 metaG | ecosystem: Environmental > Aquatic > Deep subsurface >...
GAGTTTTAAAAAATATAAGAATAATAAGTCTCTTTCTTTTGTCGGAGAGAAAGATAAAAGTTATGCAGAGTTAAAGTTTGAGGTCGAAAGACTTGGTACTAAATTACGCAATATAGGGGTCGGTAAAGGGACTAAGGTGGCTATTTTAAGTGAAAATATGCCCAATTGGGGTGTAGCTTATTTTGCTATAGGTTGTATCGGGGGCATTGTTATTCCAATTTTACCTGATTTTCATTCCACAGAAATTACAAATATTTTGAAACTGGTGGATGCTGAAGTTATTTTTGTTTCTGAACCTCTGAGAATAAAAATCAACAATAAAGAATTCCCTTCATTGAAAATTATAGGTATGGAAGATTTCCATATGGAAAATGACGAGGTATACGGCAATTTCTCTATGGCTAAATCCTGCGGAGATTTCCATTACGAAGATGTTGATGAGGAAGATTTATTATCCATAATATATACTTCAGGGACTACAGGTAAATCCAAGGGTGTGATGTTGACCCATAAAAATATTGTTTGGACAACGGAACAATGTAAATCATTACAGGATGTAAATGAAAAAGACCGCTTCCTTTCCGTTTTACCACTTTCTCATACATTAGAAAATACTCTTTGTCTTAATCTTCCAATTATGTATGGTGCTTCGGTGTATTATTTGCATAGGGCACCGACTGCAGCAGTTTTGCTTCCGGCATTAAAAAAAGTAAAACCTACTTTTATGTTGCTGGTACCGCTTATTATCGAAAAAATATACATGAGAAAAGTTTTGCCGGAAATAAATAAGAAGAAAGTAATTAGAACACTATTTAAAGTTCGTTTTTTTCAGAAGATAATTAACAGAATGGCCGGGAATAAACTTTATGAGGTTTTTGGAGGTCATCTAAGATTTTTTGGAATAGGCGGTGCAAAACTTGATATCCGTGTGGAACGTTTCCTTATGGATACTAAATTCCCACTGGCTATAGGTTATGGTCTTACTGAAACTTCGCCTTTATTGGCAGGTACGGTTGGTGATAACGCAAGACTTCTTTCTACGGGGATTCCATTAAAAGGGGTAAAACTTAGAATAGCCAATGCCGATCCTGTTACAGGAGAAGGGGAAGTTCAGGCCTTTGGTCAAAATGTAATGAAAGGTTATTATAAAGAACCTGAATTAACAGCGCGTGTATTTACAAAAGATGGATGGTTTAGAACAGGAGACAGAGGAAAGTTTGATTCTTCCGGATTTTTGTATCTTAAGGGACGTATAAAAAATATGATTGTGGGTTCTAGTGGCGAGAATATTTATCCTGAAGAAATAGAATCAGTTATAAATCGTATGCAATATGTTATGGAGTCTTTGGTTGTTGAACAGAAAGGGAGACTTGTTGCCATGGTTCATCTTAATATGGAAGATATAGAGCTTCGTTACAAACAAATGAAAGAAGAAACTGTACAAAAAGTTAATGCACAGATTGATCAGATTCTTCAGGAAATTCAACAACATGTTAATGAACAGGTTAATAAATTTTCCCGTATCCAGACAATTGTTTTACAACCGGTTCCTTTTGAGAAAACACCTACGCATAAAATTAAGAGATTTCTGTATTTATAATATTATTTTTAATGATAATAAATTTAGACGGTATTTTTAAAGGTCTTTAATTTGATTGAAGAATACTTTAAATTTTCTACCGTTGTTTTGTAATATTTATCAGTATATATAGTTTTATGAATTAATTTATTAAGGAAATAGGTTGTTGGTTAAACTGCAGGGTATCAAGATAATGTTTGTGTTATTTGTTTATTATAGCTAAAATGAGGATTATTTGCATTATTCCATTATTATAATGATGGTGTATTTATTCTAATAAACATTTTATATTTATAATATAGATATTAGAATGATATTTTTTGTTATACGGAATATTTTTTAAGTTAACCTCTAAGGTATCAATATCTAAAAAAAATTTGAATATACGTTTTTATTTATTTAAGCTATATCTAGTTTATTTAAAATTTCATTAATCAATGACTACCATACTATAAAATACAAGAATTGTTTTATTTAAAAATAAAAGTTTCATGAAAAATGTATTTATAGTAAGACATGCAAAACGGTATTTTCCCTGTTGATGCTGTTGTTAAGAAACTATATTTAGTATGGGATTAAAAAGAGTTTCTCTTCGGGTTCGCACTGAGCCAAATCTTTTATTTTCCCCCAAATTATATTTTATTTCCAAATCAAAGATTTGGCGGTTATCGTAAAACCAAATATCGATGATATTCGCATAATTGCCCATATTAAATATAGTTTGTGTTGTACGTATGAGCGTCGTCTCCTTTTTATAGGACTTTCAATCTTTTTCATCATTCGTTTGTATGTAATAATAATTATTACGATCAGATATTTGGTGGCATTTTGTATTTTTCATGTTCGTTTCTTTATGTCTTTTGTGTGCAATCACTTTTTTTTATGCTATTTTTACGTTAGGACATACCTATCCCACTGTATTCTATGCTGCTTTTTATTTTCGAAACACATTATCTGCAAGCCCGAAGGGATTGCAGATAATACTAAAAATAAATGTAGTTTACTTAATCTTCCAACAAACAAATATGTTTTTATATACAATAAATTGAGGAAACTAATCGTTAATTTTCCCCGATTATGATATTTACGAATTAAGTATTAGGAGATATTTGTTTATTAATAAACACTTTTCTAAGGTATATTTTTAAAGTGTAGAAAATTGTACTTTAGTAGTTACTAAACTTGGAATAGATTTATTATATTTGCCTTTAACATTTTTTAACTGAACTTATAAATTATTGTTGAATAAATCCATATCAGACAGGTTTAAACTTTGAATAAATGAAGGATTCTAAATTTCTAATCATTCTTTTTCAAATGCCATTGTTTTTTTCCTGTAAGGATGAAAAGGTTATAGATATAAAAGAAAATTACAAGGAACCAGTTAGTGGAGAACTGATTTTTATATATGAAGATTTCAACTTAGTACGGAACTTTCCGAAGAAGATAATATGGCTAACGATTTCTGAATTTTGGAATAATATTACCTGGAGTCAGATAGTTTCTTATTGTTTTTGCATAACTATGGGAATAGGGAAATCGATTGCGGCAGAAAGCGATCTTTATTTTATTGCAGATGGATAGGATTGTCAATTTACGAACAACACGCAAGAGCCAAATCCGGAGGGGGTAACCGAATTTAATCCAATGAAATTATATACGTCGAAACAGTTTCTTAATTACATTAAAAGTTCGGGGAAAACGCTTTAGATTTATTGGGATGATTTTAAGCTCTGGAAGAATAAAAGACCATGACCATGTAACATGTACATATATTACTTAAACTAATTTTTATGAAACGAATTTATCAAATTCTATTTATGTTTTTGCTGTTGTTTATAGTGTCAGAAGCAAAAAGTATTAACCCTGAAATAGAATTGCTCCGCAAAAAAGTGATTAACGAAATTTTGGCTCCTTCAGTGAATGAAACTCAGATACTGAATCTGATAAACACTCTTCATGTCAATGGAACCTGGCCAGATATTAATTACGAAGATGTTTCTAGCACTGGATTCAGACATGGTGAACACCTTGCCAATCTTGTTAATATGAGCCGGGCCTATAAAAAAAAAGGTTCAAAATTCAGAGGGAACAAACAGTTAAAGTCTGCAATATACAAAGCACTGGATTACTGGTTGGCTAACGATTTTATTTGTGAAAATTGGTGGTGGAATCAGATAGGAACACCCAGTGCCATGACTAGTGTCTTATTGATTATGGATACAGACCTGACCAAAGATCAGGTTAATAAATTGATCCCGATTACTGGTCGGGCTAATCTAAACGCTTCAGGTGCTAGGCCAAGTGGTGATCGTATCAAAATTGCGGGCATACTTGCTGAAAACTTACTTTTTAAAAGGGACGCTTCTGAATTTGATCGTGTTATAAAAGTTATTGAAAGTGAAATAAAATTTGTGACAGGTCGTGGAATGCAATACGATTTGAGCTTTCATCATCGTGGTGATCGTGTAAATAATACACTTTCGTATGGTACAAGTTATGCTGCATCTTTTGCCGAATGGGCGGCTTTTGTTTCTGAAACACGCTATCAGTTTTCAGAAAAATCACTTAATATGCTGACTGATTATTACCTTGATGGAATATGCAAGATGCAGGCTTTTGGCAAATATCCCGATCCTGGAGCAAAAAATCGAGGAATCACTCGTAAAGGAGCTCTGAATCCTGTTGGAATTAATATTCCTGAAAATTTATTAAAAGCCGGGACTTACCGTGCCAGCGAATTGACTCAGATTATAAAAATTAGGGAAGGAATTGAAAAACCGAAACTTTCGTACAGTAAATTTTTTTGGGATTCGGAATATTTTAGTTTCCAGCGCCAAGGTTATTTTACTTCAGTACGCATGTTTTCTATACGCGATTACAATATGGAAGTGCCATATAATGGCGAAGGGTTAATGAATCATCATTTGCCTGATGGCTCGAATTTTATTTCACGTACCGGAGATGAATACCTTAACATTTGGCCAATTTACGATTGGCAAAAAATTCCGGGAACAACTGTTCTGCAAATTCCTGAATTGTCTTCTGATTCAGAGATTCAGAAAAAAGGGTTAACAGATTTTGTAGGTGGTGTTACTGATGGACTTTACGGTGCAGCTGTTTTTGATTTTAAAAGTCCACACGATCCGGTTTCTGCCAAAAAAGCATGGTTTTTTTTCGATAATGAATATGTTTGTCTTGGTACTTCAATAAATGCTGAAACACAGTATTCGGTTGTGACTACGCTTAATCAGTGTTGGTTGCGTGGTGATGTTACAGCAATGGCAGACGACAAACAAATAATTATTGAACCTGGCAATCATCAATTGGATAATGTAAACTGGATTTTCCATGATGGTGTAGGTTATTTGTTTCCGACACCGGTTAAAGTTAATTTATCAAACCAAAACCAGACTGGAAGTTGGTATAAAATCAATCATCAGACCGATTCACCAAAAGATAAAATTACAAAACCAGTGTTTAAGCTCTGGCTTAATGAAGGAATATATCCGCGTGATACCAGTTATGCTTATATTATTGTTCCTTCTACAACCGTTCAGAAAATGGTTAGCAGCATTGATGCACAGAAAGTTAAAATTCTGGCAAATACGTCTAAAATACAGGCTGTGAAACATGCCGGATTAAATATTTGTGAAGTTATCTTTTACACTTCAGGAGAAATTTGTCTGTCCAATTTTCTGAAGCTGGCTATTGGAAGTCCGGGAATTGTTATGGTAAAAACCGATGGTGTTAATGTAAAAAGTATTTCTGTTTCTGACCCTTCACGTAAATTATCACGGATGTTTGTTACTGTTTCGCAGGAATTAAATAAAACTGGAAAAAATTTTACTTCGGTATGGAACAAAGAAAAAGGTGTCAGCGAAATTACTATTGACCTGCCACAAACTGTTTATTCCGGTAAAAGTGTGACAATTAAATTTTAATAGAAAAATTACAGTCAACGTGTTCCGGGTATAATAAATCTCGGTTCATGAATAATAAATGATAGTATTTGTTATTTAAATTTTAAGTATAAAAGCTAATACCATGAAGAATTTTATTATTTTTATTATTGTAAACTTATTCTTTTGTTTTGCAAGTTGCTCTCAGAAGGATAGAAAACCAATTATAATAGATGAGACTGACAACACCGAAACTGTTGTTCAAAAGATTATAGTTGACAAAGTCTGGGCTGGGCATCGTGTTGGGTTCTGCCTTTTGACTCATGGAGATCGTCAATATATAGCTTATTATAATGCAAACCGGAATATGGTGGTTGGTCAACGAAATATTGATAGTCCTAAATTCAACCTGACGATTTTACCAGCTACTTTGCGTCAAACAGCAGAAGGAACCAGCACCGTTTTGGGTTGGGATAGTCATAACAGTGTTACACTGGGAATTGATACTGCAGGATACATTCATTTGTCCGGAAATATGCATGTGAATCCTATAACTTATTTTAGGAGTACTAAACCCAATGATATATCAACTTTGGTTCAGGAAATGAAAATGATTGGAACGAACGAAACCCGTTGTACCTATCCACATTTTATGAATACCCGTGAGGGCGAACTTATTTTTCATTACCGCGATGGCGGCAGCGGAAACGGCAACGAGATTTATAATATATATTCCTGTACTACCAAACAATGGACCCGATTGCTCGATAAACCCCTCACCGATGGTCAGGGGCTGATGAATGCTTATCAAACCCAGCCGACTCTGTTGGCTGATAACTGGTATCATGTATACTGGGTATGGCGCGACACTCCCGACTGTTCGACCAATCACGACCTTTCGTACATCAGGAGTCCTGATTTAAAAAACTGGTTCAACGCCTATGGAGAACCGGTAGCACTACCTGTTACCCTTAACAATAAATCTGTAATTGTTGATCCGATTCCTGTTAAGGGTGGGATTATTAATTTGTCTGCCAGTCTTTGTTTTGACGATAAAGGTAAACCAATTTTTGCTTACCACAAATACGATCCTTCTGGTAACCTGCAATTTTATACCGCTAGGTTGTCAGGCAAAAGTTGGAAAATTAAACAGCTAACCAATTGGGATTATCGCTGGGAATTTTCAGGAAACGGAAGCATTAATAATGAAGTTAGGATAGGAGCATTCAAAAACCGGGGAAACGGATTATATGAACTCAATTATGATCATGTCAAATACGGAAATGGAACTTTCCTGCTGAACGACTCCATGGAAATTTGTGGCGAAGTAAAAAAACCTAAGGCTCTTGCAAAAATCACTAAACTTGAAGGGACATTCCCCGGGTTGGAAGTCAGAACTACTAACGATTTGGGTAAAATCGAAGAAACAGGCATTCGCTATATCCTGAAATGGGAAACACTGCCTGCTAATCGGGACAAACCTTGGCCTAAACCCTGGCCAAAAGCTAGTAATTTGTATTTGTATAAACTAAAAACTAAAACAAACTAAAATATAATATTATGAATAAAATAGCTATACTTTTTTTATTAATTTTTTTTTCAATAAAAGCTTTTTCATTTGAAAAGCGTAATATCCTTCAAACAGAAGCGAATAAAATAAAAATTGCTAATACTCTTGTCAGAAACTTTTCAGAAATAAAAGTTCCAAGCTATAACGATAGAACATTTTGGAATAACATCCCTGAAGACCTTAAAAAACAATATATTAAGGAAGCTGAAAAACAATTGAAATACGATTGGCCTGTAGTTAAGGCTACCGACTATATTGAAATTATTCGCTCAGGCGACCGCCGGCAGAAAGTATATAGTGCTCCAAGAAATGCTTTAATGGCATTGGTAATGGGCGAACTTATGGAAGGTAAAGGACGTTTTACCGATCAGATTGTAAATGGTGTCTGGTATTACAGTGAGCAGACCTGGTGGGGTTGGTCGGCACACCTTACTGCACAAAAAGCACCAAACGGATTACCCGATGTTAACGAACCAATTATAGATTTGGGGGTGGGTGAAATAACAAATATTCTTTCATGGACCTGGTTCTTGTTTAAAGATGAGTTTAATAAAATTCATCCGCTTATTGCTAAAAGGCTAAAGGACGAAATTATGAAAAAAGCAGTTATCCCGTATTACGAGCGCAATGATTTTTGGTGGCAGGGTTTGGACGGAAGTCGTACAGTTAACAACTGGAACCCATGGACTAACTATAATATACTTAATGCAATCTTAATTTTAGAAGATGATCCGGCAAAAAAGCTTGCAGGTGTTAAGAAAGTGATTAGTTCGCTGGATGTTTTTATCAATCAATATCCTGATGATGGTGGTTGCGATGAAGGTCCGTCATATTGGGGGAGGGCTGGTGCTTCATTATATCAGTGTCTTAATTTACTGAAAATGGCGACTAACGGAAATTTTAATGTTTTTGATAATCAATTGATTAAAAATATGGGTAATTATATTTATAAAGCCTATATTCATTATCCTTATTTTTTAAATTTCGCAGATGCTGATGCAAAGACCGGCAGTCGTCCGGACATTATTTATGATTATGGAAAAGACATTGGGAATCCGATTTTGCAAAAATTTGGTGCCTATCTTGCCAAAGAAACAAATTTTGGAAATAAACCATTAACAGGTAAAGTTGACGAACAGATTTTTCAACTAATGCAGTTAAAAGAGCTACAAAGTTATCCTGCTGAAGAAGCACTTATAAGTGATTTTTGGCTTCCTCAAACCGAACTTGCTGGAGCACGAGACAAAATAGGTTCATATGCTGGATTCTTTTTTGCAGCAAAAGGTGGATATAATGCTGAAAGTCATAACCATAACGATATAGGATCGTGCGTTTTGTATTACAACGGACAACCTTGTCTTGTTGACATTGGACGTGAAAAATATACCGCCAAAACGTTTAGCAGTAAACGTTACGAAATATGGACCATGCAATCGCAGTACCATAATTTGCCTAAAATTAACGGACAGGATCAAGCCCCCGGAACGGAATATAAAGCCATAAATACTACCTTTAAAGCTGATTCAAAAAAAGCAATTTTCTCTACTGACATTGCCGGAGCATATCCCAAAACTGCTCATGTAAAAAAATGGGTGCGTAGATATGTTCTTGATAGAGGTAAAAAATTTACTATTCAGGATAACTATGAATTGAATCAGGTCTCGGGGAAACCAACAACTCTTAATTTTGTAACCAATTGTAAAGTAATTGAAACAGGTATTGGAAAACTCCAGTTGGAAGGTGACGGTTATAAAATGAATATGAGTTATAACTCCAAAGTGGTTTCGCCAAGAATCGAGTTTAATGAGGTAACTGACAGTGGACTCAAAAGATATTGGCCCGGAGGAATTACAAGAATCGTTTTCACCCTGAAAAATCCACAATTGAAGGGCGAAAATAAGCTGGTAATTGCTAACGTAAAAATGTAGTAAATTGTAGATTTTAAATCTAAAATTTTGTGTCTTAATTCTAAATATAATTAAATGAGTACAAAGAATTTTTCAAATATAATATTATGTTTATTACTGATAGCTTTTTTCCAAATTACAGACATTAATACTGCTTTTAGTCAGAAGAAATGGCAGAATATTAGCACAATTGAGGATGTTTGTAAAGCTTATCCTGAACAAATGGAATCTATATTTCATAACCTGAATCTGAATTATCCGGGGCTGGAATTGGTAAAGAAGGTTTACGAGTCCAATGACATTCCGAAGGCCTGTAAAGAATTGCTGTCTTATTATAATAGCACAAATCGTATTGATCACCAACTGCCTGCAATTTCACAGAAAATTACGACAGATGCTGATTCTATTTTACACGATATTTTTACTTTTCAATTAGTTCCTGCGCAGGTTCCTCGTTTGCCTGATGGTCGTTTGAACTGGGACTATAAAGGACCCGATAACGACATGGAATGGGCCTGGGCGCTTAATCGTAATTATCCTACTCAATTTTTGTTTTTAGATTGGAAGGAAACCGGAAATTCCGAATATTTAAAATACATAGACCAATTTACCAAAGACTGGATTATTAGTAGTTGGCCCTATCCTGCAAAGAGAAGTAATACAGCGATGTGGCGTGGATTGGAAGTTAGTTTTAGAGCTAAAATGTGGGCTAAAGTTTTCTATGATCTATGGGACACACATTTAATTTCTCCTGCAACACAACTTTTAATTCTGAGCAGCTTACCCGATCACGCCGATTACGCACGAAATTATCATTCACAGGGAAATTGGCTTACCATGGAAATTTCTGGTTTGGCAACAATAGCCTCATACTGGCCGGAATACAAACAGTCCCCGGTTTGGATGAAATATGCTATAGAAACTATGGTTGCCAGTATGAAAAAACAGGTTTATCCCGATGGAGTTCAAACTGAACTAACATCACATTATCATCATGTGGCACTATCAAATTTTAGTTTGTTCGCTGATTTGTGTCAAAAATCTAATGTTTCGTTGCCTGTGTATTATACTAATATGCTAGAAGATATGACCGGCTATCTGTCCGAAACGATGCGTCCAGATGGGTTTGGCTTATTGAATAACGATGCAGATTTGGATAATAATCGTGAATTTATACTAAAAGCGGCTAAAAAGTATAATCGATCTGATTGGGAATACATTGCATCGAATGGCAGATTGGGGGAAAAGCCTGAAAAAGAGCCTTCTTATATTTTCCCATATGGTGGGCAAATGATTTCACGAAGTGGTTTTGATAAAAATGCACAATGGTCATTTTTTGATATTGGTCCTTGGGGGTCAGGACATCAGCACAACGACAAATTGCATATTTCTGTTTCTGCTTATGATCGTGATTTTTTAGTCGATGGAGGACGATTTGCATATCAGGGCGAAACAGCCCGAAAGTTTAGAAATTACGCAACAGGAAGCCAGAGCCACAATGTTATTTTAATTGATGGAAAAGGTCAGGCTCCGGGACCCCGGATGGTAAATGAACCTCTTTTAGGGAGTCAATATAAGATTGATCGTAATTTTGATTTTGCAACTGGTTCTATCGATAATTTTAGTAATCTGGAAGGGAAATGCAAACATACACGTACGCTTTTATATGTGCGGGGAAATTTTTGGGTGGTTGTCGATAATATTTCAACTAATATGCCGCGAAAAATCGAAACTCTCTGGCACTGGCATCCTGATTGTATGGTTAAAAAAGAGACTGATGGAATAACTGCTTCAGAAAATAAGAAAGGGAATCTTGAAATTATACCTGTAAACTATAAAAAATGGGATGTTAATTTGGTAAAAGGTCAGGAATTTCCGGAAATTCAGGGTTGGTACAGTAAACAGTACAATACTTATGAACCAAACATCACAGCGGTTTATTCAACAAAGATTAAGTCAGATAAAACGTTTGTCTGGGTTCTGTTTCCATCAGAAAAATCTTTGCCAAATATAAATGCTAAAATTATTTCTAAAAGTAAGGACAAACTTATAGTTCAGGTTAACAACCCTGAAAAAGGGAAATGGAAGATAATAATTCCCTTTTATGATAGTACAAAAGCTTCAGTAAATTATTCAAAATAATAAATTAAATAAATAATTATGAGTCACTTTAGAAATATTTTATGCTTACTACTGTTTTTTGTTTCAGTTACAAATCAATCTAAAGCACAATTAAAGAGTCCTCTTACTGAAAATTTAAAAAATTTGCAATTGAACGTATGGAATGAATTTCATGATGGATCCATAGAGTCTGTTACCATCCAACCTATACTTGATCAGCTGCAAAGTAATGGTGAATGGCCTGATATTGATTATACCGACAAACAACGGGGAAGCTGGTCTGTAATCAAACATCTGAGTCGCATTTTGACAATGGCAAAAGTATATCAAAACGAAAATTCTATATCTTATCATCAACCCCAACTTTTGACAGATATAAAACTGGCGTTCGATTATTGGGTCGACAATGATTTTCAATGCCCTAACTGGTGGTATCCTGAAATTGGCGTTCCAATGCAAATGGCACCAATACTGATTTTGATGGAACAGGAGCTTTCGCTTGAACAACTTACCAAGGGAATTAAAATTCTTGATCGGGCTAAAATTAGCATGACCGGACAAAATAAAGTATGGTTGTCTGGTAATGTTCTTTTGAAATCGCTCCTTTTGCGCGATGAGGAAACAATCCGAAAGGCTTCATTTTCCATTCAGGAAGAACTGAAGGTAAGTATGAAAGAAGGAATCCAACCTGATGAATCGTTTCATCAACATGGTCCTCAAATCCAGTTTGGAAACTACGGATTGTCTTATGTGGGAGATATGATTAAATGGATTCGGATTTTAAGAAATACACCGTTTCATTTCGATGAATCGAAACTGGCTATTTTACGCAATTATTTATTTAATGGGCAGCAGTGGATTGTATGGAAGAATCAAATGGACATCAGCGCTTGTGGACGACAATTGTTTGTTGATGCCCAAAGAGGAAAGGCCGGTAATCTGGCAAGGGATTTTGTGCAGATGGAAACACTTGATCCGAACAATAAAAAACTCTATAAGCAGGCCAATAAATATAAAACACTATCTGGGAATAAACATTTCTGGTGTTCAGATTTTCAGGTTCAACGTACTCCTGAATACTATTTTTCAGTAAAAATGTGCTCAGAAAGAGTGGCTGGCTCAGAATCGTGTAACTCCGAAAACATACAGGGTTATTATCTTGGAGATGGCGCCACTTATCTTTATCAATCAGGGAAAGAGTACGAAAATATTTTTCCATACTGGGATTGGAAGAAAATTCCAGGAACTACAACACAGCAAGACGACAAGGATTTACCGGTTTTAACTTATAAAGGATATCATATACCAAGTAAATTTGTCGGAGGCGTTTCTGATGGGAAAAACGGAATTGCTGTAATGGATTATTATCGTGATGGGCTATCAGTTAAAAAAGCATGGTTTCTATTCAATGATCAGATTGTTTGTTTGGGTGCCGGAATTACTTCAGAAACAGGAATTCCGGTAACAACCTCAGTCAACCAATCATTTTTGAATGGTGATGTATTATTTAAATCTGGAAATGAGCAAGTACTTCAGCCGGAAACTTCTGTGGAAATTAATCCGAAATGGATACTACATGATCGCATTGGTTATTTTTTCCCTGACGGAGGGAAGCTGAGGATGGAAAATAAAACAGTGACTGGCTCATGGAACCGTGTTGCTTTAATGTACAAAGACGAA
>Ga0172378_10004712_pt1 | contig 12754 bp, 2 predicted proteins | sample GrowelOW332metaG_FD_119755 | JGI IMG/M metagenome (GOLD analysis project Ga0172378, IMG submission 119755) | Groundwater microbial communities from an aquifer near a municipal landfill in Southern Ontario, Canada - Pumphouse #3_1 metaG | ecosystem: Environmental > Aquatic > Deep subsurface >...
TGGCAAGAGTAGCAGTGTTATCAGTAAGATCATTATCAGCAGGTAATTCTGCAGTGAAGGTAAAGGTTCCGGCAGTATCAGGATTCCAGCCATAAGTTAGATTTACAGTAGAAAGATGATCAAGATCGCCAACTGGGACTGTTCCGATGGTTGTTTCACCTTGTTTGATAGTAACATTTTTACCACTGGAATTAGTGCCATTGTTCTTTACTGTAATATTAAAAGTAACTTCCCTCTCGGTAAATTTATACAGAGGAGTTGCCGTAAATGCAGTTACAGCTAATTCATCATAGGGTCTGGCAGCGACGGTAACATCATCCAAATAAACATATTGGGTTAAATTATCACTGGTATCTAAACGGAAGGAAACATACTGCCCGCTACCTGAATAGCTGGATAAATCAACTGTATAAATTGTATAAGTAGTAGTGAGAGAAATAACCGCAACCTGAGTAAAAGTAGAACTGGAGCTTAAACCATCTACAACACCAACATAAAGATTACGATCAGCTGTTCCTCTTGCCCAGAATCTAAAGTATAAATTATTCAGTGCTGAGTTAAATACTGGGCTTACTAAACTAACTAACGCTCCAGGGTTGCTGGAGGGATTATACATATAGATATTATTAGGTGAGGAATGAGGGGTAGTAGTAGAAACATTTACAACTGCAGAAGTAGAAGTAGAGTTTATCACAGTCCACCAACCAGCTGCAGGATTAGTATCAGCATCAAAATTGGTTGTATAGGGAATCGGGAAAGCAGTGTAAAAACTATAAGGTCCCGCCCAGGCACTATTATTGCCAGCGTCTTTGGCTCTCACATAATAAGAATAACCGGTAGAAGAAGTTAAACCATTCAGAGTGTAGGGCTTGCTTATATTATTAAGTAAAGTTCCTGTGCCAAGAACAAAACCAAGAGTTCCCCATTCCAGGTCAAAAGTGGATAAACTACTTGTCCAGTTAAGAATGGCTGATGTTTCCGTAATATTGGTTGCCGTCAATCCTGTAGGTTTGGCTACCAAATATTCCTCTAAATTTAAATTGTCAATGGCAGCAGGTGGCTGAACTCCTCCGGAACTATCATTTTTCCAGGTTAATACTAAGCGTTTGGTGGTTCCAGCCAAAGTTCCACTAATTGGGATAGCGATTCTTGTCCAATCCGTAGTAAGATTATACCAAGTGTTTCCAATCTGGCCTGCAGTCAAATCAGTTCCCGCTACAGGAATAGTTGTAAGATCCACAAGAAATACTTTCAGCCCATCCCAGGTAGATTCACCACCACACTTGAACATAAAGCTAAGCTCAAAATCCGCTGCCCCGGAAGTGAAGGTTATATCCCGATACAGATGAACTACGGATGATGTTGTATTTGTGAATGCATTGGAAACACCATTATCATTAGAGACATAAGCTGATTGGTTTCCTGCATAGTGAGCTGCCGTTCCCACAAACCATTGATTTGTTTGAGTTCCATTCACTACAGTCCAATGATTGGGCCAAACCTCAAAGGTTTCGGTTAAAGGCAAAGTAGCTGGTGTTTGCGGAGTTGTAGCATTAGCAGTTAAGCCACTTGCAGAGAAGGCATAATAAGTAGTTCTTTCTGCAGTAAGATAACTCCATACCTTATAATAATAAGTGGTTCCATCGTTTAAACCGGTATGGCTGGTAAGCCCTGAAGCAGGTCCCATATAAAGAACAGTGCCACCACCGGTAATTGGATTACCAATGCTATAACCGGTAGATAAGGGAGTTCCAAAAGTGCTGTTATAACTCCAAGCAACCATAATATCGGTAGTAGCTGTTGCACTTAGATTTATTTGACTGCTACTATATGCGGTGGCTGTAAAAGCAGAAGGTGCAGCCGGAGCAGCAGGCAATGTTGTTTGAGTTCCGGTTAAAGGACTGGTCCGATTAAATTTGGGAGCTCCCACGCCATTGATGTTCATTGCAAAGATAGTGCAATAATATTGTGTATTGGCAGTAAGACCTGTTGCCGTGAAACTTGTGGATGCCCCAAAACTTAATACTATTTCATTATTACCCAAATTCTGTGCAGGGCTGTAATATGTTCCATCCGCAGGGCTAAAAGTGAGCGTAGCATTTTGATGACCAATTACCAAATATCCTTCCGCAGCAGGAGAACTTGCATTAAAACTACCGGTTATGGAAGTTGAATAAGGAATCAAAACAAGATTCGTCGGCTGAGCTGTAGGTGTTTGACATTGCAATTCTTCCATAAAATTGCCTTCGTGAGCTCCAATATCTGGTGTGGAAGCATTTCTAACAGTTCCATATATATCGGTAGTTACATACGCAAGCGCTAAAGCTTTTCCTTCAGCTGGGGTAGGAACAGTAGTTAAAATATTTAAAGGATTATCAGGATCAAACTGAGGGTCTGATGGACGGCTGTTTGCATCTTGACCACTAGCAGTTTGCCATAACTGAAGGGTTGCATAGTTGGTTGAAGAACCGCGCACCGGATAACCACCCAAGGAATTGGCAATATACATTATATTATGATCGGAAGTTGAACCCGTAGCACCAATAGCTGTAGCGCTATAGGAATATAAAGCTATATGATAAGGAGTGGAATGACCTGCAGATACATTTGCCAGGATGTTGTTTCTAACATAATGGATTCCGGCAGCAGAACTAAAGTATAAACAAGCACTACTTAAATTAGCGGGTCCATCAATCTTCACGGAATTATAGTCCATATAATAGGTAGTAGTTGAACTGGAGTAGAGGTAAATTCCATATAGATAGAATGAAGTAGTGGCTGTTGTATAGCCATGGCTTTGACCCCAGATCATATTGTTATAAATCTTATAGGTAGAAGTTCCAGTCGGAGAAACATATAAGCCATAGTTAGTTGAAGAGGATGTTCCTGTATAGGCGATATTATAAATCTTGTTACCGCTGATTACATTTTCAGTTCCTTTTCCATTATAAATATACATTCCATAAACGGTAGATGAATATCCCACATTACGAACAATATTACCGGAAACAGTTAAATTTTGTTGGTAGTAAGTATAAATGCCATGAGGACCAGAAATATCACCGGTTGTAGTTCCACCTATCGTGCAATTGAGAATTTTATTATATTCATCCAGATAAGTTGAGGAGGTCTGATATAAGTAAAATCCTCGATAGGCATTTTCTATAACGATGTTTTGGTATGTGTTATTAGAATTAGTGCCTCCAGCAGCAGTAGGGGTTACACTATAATATTGATAAATACCATAACAGGAAGAACTGGTCCGATCCAAAATTATCTTACAATTCTTAATAGTATTGTATTGAGCCCCATCTGTTGCACTGGCGGCTTTTATGGAATATCCATAATAGGATGTACTACCTGTAGGACGGGTTACATCAATGCCATCAAAGGTTATGTAATCTCCACCTAAAATTTGGATTCCCGCAGTAGCGGTAGTTGGTTTAATAACAGGATTTTCGCCAGTTCCTGATTTCTGGAATATAATTGGATTGGAAGCAGTTCCTGTCGCTGTAATAATGGGAATGTTCTCTTCAAATACAGAGCCAGCGTAAACATTAAAAGTTACGCCTCCTGAACCAACTCCACAACCATTTAGGGCATTTACAGCATCTGTAAAAGTGGCATAATTCCCTCCACTCCCTATTGTTTTTGTTCCTGTTAAGGGAGGGCTTGCTGTCGTAAAAGTCCAAGTAGGGCAATCTGAAGCTTCTCCATATTCATTATAGGGGGTTATTTTCCACCAGTATTCCGTGCTGATAGCCAGGTCGGGATCATAAGTGGTTACGGCTCCTAAATCTGATTGATTGATAATTGTTGTAAATGGGGATACAGTTCCAAAAGATAATTTGTATCCTGTAGGGAAACCACCTCCAGATGCCCAATTAAGTGTTTGCGATAAAAGAATATTGGTAGCACCGTTAAGAGGGCTGACAAGATTGGCAGGATTGGGTGCTGAATCAATTATACTAAATTTAATATTAGGACGGCTGCTATATTGGGTTCCAGCAATTGCAGGAAAAGAATTGTCCTGATACTTATACACACAAGTATTAGTAGCGGTAGTATAGCAGAAAGTAGGATAGCCGCTTACATAATCTCCATCCCAATTTTCCCATAATATTTCCAGGTTATCTGTATTATTCCAGTAAAAAGGAGTGGAAAATACAATGTCAAACCAGCCACCTCCATTAAGGGTCAAATTTCCTTGAAAAACATAGGTAAAAACGGTATTATTAGGATAACCGGTACCGGTTTCATCAGTAGCAGTTCCATAAGTAGATAAGGTTGTATGCCGGATATAAACTCTTTGGTCTAACATTTGATAATTGGAAGGGGTGTTGCCAACATAGTAAGAAATGGCATCAATATTACCTTCCGAATTTAATCCGGCAGCGTTAAGCTCTGCTTTAGTATAAATTGTTTTGCTCCAGCTGTAATCCCATAAACCATCAAACGGGACACAATTTTGTGTGCTTGTTCCTGTTCCGATTATATATTCGGTAGCAAAGGCAAAAGCCACAATTAGCAAGAGCAAAGGGATAAGTAAGTATTTCTTCATAACAAAAACTCCTTGTTTAGATGTTTTGTGAAGAGTTCTTATATCATTTAAGCGATAGGCACTACCTTTCTGAATTTTGTAGTTATGGGGTAAGAGCATTTTGCAAGGCAAGCCATAACTAAAATTGAAATGTTAGTAAAGAAAGTGAAATGTGGCTGTTGTCTATTTACCGAAGTGCCCATATATAATGTGCGATGATTATAAATTATATACACTGGTAAGTAAACAAAGGAACACATTTCGTTTGCATACAGAGTTGATTTTTTTGCCACCGGAAACACAGAATGCACCGAGAACACTGATAGATCGGGGTTTAATATAAGACTCGAAATAAAAACACTGTTTAAGAATAAACTGAAGGAGATAACAACTATGGTCTTATTTTGAGTAGAGAATAGTAAGAATGTAGAAAAAGACAAAATATCACGAAACAGATAGGAATATATAGCTTTAGTAACGAAGGGAGTAAAAATAGAAAACATAACATACAAGCACAATGAGAGCAAGAAAACACCCTTTTTCCATCTTACGCCAATAATTCCTTGAAAGGATGCCCCTTCTTTTCCTTGCTGTTTCATAACAACCTTCCTCGTTTGTTAGAAAACAAAGTCCTTTTAACCTGCCACCTAGTGCTTTTTACTCCTGTGCAGGAAATTAAGATCAAGTTTAAAATACTCTTTCAAACAATGTCTTTTTTAATCTTAGGCAAAAAGCTGTCAAGAAAAAAATGAGGGAGGCGAAAAGTATTTTTATAATATGGTTATCAAAAGCACAAAATAACTTGTAAGAGATCTACGCGATATGCTCTCTGACCTCTGATAAATTAATTCTGTTCATCTTTTGCTTATTCTCTCTTTGGTTGACGAGAATATTTAGCCACCGAGACCACCGAAGTCACCGGAAAAAATATCCTCTCACAGATTACACAGATTACACAGATTTTTAATTTATAAGATAAACAAGATTCAATCAGCCACCACAGCTACCGAAAATAACTTTGAACTTTGAACCCCCGCACTTTGAACTTTGAATACCTCTCACAGATTACAATATATGCACAACTTATAGTTTGAAGGCATCGCTGTAGCGAACTTGCAGCCTTTCAGTAGACTTTTTGTTCATTTCTTTCTCCTTAATTTTAGTCCGCTATTTTCAGGACGGCTCAAACAAGCAAACCATCCTCCTCTCTTCCTCCTTTCATCTTCAACCCGTCGTTTAGGATGAGTGAAGATGGGGTGGATGACAAGTTGTATATTGTTAGCTTGCAGGAGAAAGTAAGGTTTGGAACATGCCAACTATTTATATGTTGTTAATCTTCCGGGGGTTAATAAAAATCGATGGCTTCGCATTCTCGATCGTAGTATGCTTTGTATTTTGATGAACAATCAACTATACAATGGAAGTGGTAATATCTTAGGAGTTGGCGCAAAAGAAGACTCGGGAAAGCTAATTTGATATGTGCAACAGTTTTATTAAGAGTGTAAAGGAGAATTAGTAGTAAAGGAATGGCGATATTGGATGAAATCTCAACTGTCTTGCTAAAAAAAAAGAAACCCCGAACCAATACGGCTCGGGGTATTTATCTATCTATCTACTATTAAACTTGCCACCCTACGCTATCGTTAAGCTATTTTATCATAATCATTTTTTTAGTGCTGTTATATTTCCCAGCTTTCATTTTGTAATAATACACACCGCTGGAAACAGGGCAACCTCTGTTATCATTTCCATCCCAGACAACAGTGTGATTTCCTGGTTCTTGAATACCTTTAACCAAAGTTTTAACGAGCTGTCCCTTAATATTGAAAATTTCGATGGCGACCTGCTCCTTTTCTTTTACATCGTAGGCAATAGTAGTTACCGGATTGAAGGGATTGGGGTAGTTGTTATGCAAAGCAGTGGCAACTACAGGAACTTCCAATTCTCCAATATCTTCGGAAGATATTATAACATCATCTACACAGAAGATGATAGCATCATTGGAAACACATTGAATTCCGATATATAATGCACCGGGCTGAGCAATATGAAAGTTATATTCAGTCCAATCTACTGGAGCTTGAATATAGTTTGAGCCACTGATAATAACGAAACTATTGGGATTAGGGTTTGAAGAAATACCTACTTTGAATCTTTCCAGTCCAAAATCAGCAGTGTAACTTCTTGCCCAGAATTTTACACTAGTTACTCCTGAAAATAGGGGGGTAATTAACCAATCGTTATTAGGTGGAGTTACTGCAGCAAAACAGCAAGCCATTTTATTTCCACTGTGAGCTGTAAAATCAATCAAGGGGGGAGTTGTAGCACTCGGATTAAAGATTATGTATGCTTGAGGTTCAAAAGAATGTTCCCAATTATAATCTTGAATGCCGTAAGTTGTGCTCTGATCAACATCAACCAAAGTCCACGGGGAAAAAGATATAGCAAAATCTGGGTAGGTTTCGAAGCTATCATTATAGGGTAAAGCGAGAGGAGGTAACTGGAAATTTACAGTAGTAGTTTGATTGGAAATAACAAATATTCCCGGGTGGGTAACGGATTGATAATTTGGATGACTAGCCGTAACATTATAAATTCCGGAAAGTACAGACATACTATATGCTCCGCTGGAAGTAGTTGAAGCAGTAGAAGTTCCGCAAGTAATAGTGGCACCGGCAACTGGCTGATTTTGTAGATTCCTAACCAAGCCAGCAATAGTTCCAATTTCATGAGTTAAAGTTAGAGCATTAGAAAAAGCGGCAATAGAATATACACCATTTGTATAAACTGTTTTCACAGCCCATCTGTAAGTTCCATCTGGTAAAGAAGTCCATAGTGAATCTGCATAGAGTAAGACATTTATAGGATTACTGGTAAGAAGAACCCAGGCATTTTCATTATTTTCCTGACCTTGTAACAAACGCCAAACCTGATAACCAAGTGGAATCCTGTTGTTATTTGATCTTATTGGATTAGTAGTTCTTAGGGTTTTAGATACGGATTTTACAGTTTTAGAATTCTGTGAGATGGATTTGGTCGAACCAAAATTATCAGATGTCGAATGAGCTGTCCTAAGTTTACTAGATATGGGCTTAACCGTACTTTGAGGTAAAGGTACAGTTGCTTGGAGAACTGTTTTAATGCTCTCTAAAGTAGGAAATGTTGTTGGTGCAGACCAACCTACATAACCTTGGATATTCCAATTGTAATCGAGATCGGGATTTAGGGAAAGCAAATTAGACCAAGAATTATCAATATATATCATATTGCCAAAACCATCAACAGCAGGACCGGCATCGCAACCTGCAGGATAGCCACCAGTAACAACATTACGATATCCAAACCATAATTCTTCGATTCCCGTAACCAGAACAGGGTTATTTAATATTACAGTATTATAGCTGGCGAGAACAGGTGTAAATCCTTGATCTACAATCATATTAGCTGGCTGAGTTGCAGTTCCTCCTGTCCATACTCGAACAGAGAAAGTTCCTGCTTGAGCAGGCCATACTTTTAAGGCATATAAACTCATTCCTGAATATTGAGAAAGAGCGGAGGCAGGAAAGCGGATACAAACATCAAAGTCGTTAGCTGAACCAGTTCCGATACTATTAGAGTTTTGTCCACTGTCATAGTGTATCCATCCACCTTCTACGGTTCCAGGAACTTCCCAAGTAACACTTACGATGGCTCCATTATCTGTTGCCTGAACATTTACCGGAGGTAAGGTGAGTTCAGAAATCATAATATCACCCACATCTACATTTACGCTGCCAACTATGATCTGGCCTGTTGTAGGCTGATAGCCAGTTGCTGTAACCGTATATTCATAAGTATGCTCTGCATAAACAGAGGGGATAGTGAAAAACCCACTGTTATTAGTAGTTGCAGAGTATGGTTCATAACCAGTTAGTGAAATACTAGCATTAGCTAAACCAACGGAGAGATTGTCACTTCCCACAATCCTTCCCGTTACGGTAACTTGGGGTAGAAGAGAAAGTTCGAAGTTTTGATTAGTAGTCTGATCTTCCACAATAGTTACGGTATGAGTAACTTCATTATAACCGTGTTTGGTAGCCATAGCTTGTTGAGTTCCTATAGGCACATATTGAAAATAGTAAGAACCATCTCCAGAAGTAACGGTCTGGAAAACAGTACCTATAATTGTAACAGTGGCATTAGATAACAGATTTCCACCAGAGCTAACTACACCGGTAAGTGAGCCCATATCGGAAATAGTCATAAACAATCTGGCATTAGCTCTATTTACAGAAGTGGAACCTGTTGTTGCTGATGAAGCCGGTGAAGAATCACTTTGATAACGTAAACAGGTAGGGTCTGTAGTTGGGGTGTATGTAACAGATGCATTTTCGGTATAATTACCGGGAATTAAATCTGTACAGATATCTATTAAGAGATTGGAAGCACCATTCCAGAAAAAAGGAGATGTAAAAGTATGCACATTCCAACCCGCTAAAGGTACGAAGTTATCATTTACCCATACTGTAGTATATTCTCCTTCTTCAAAAATTGTTGATAGTTGAGCTTGATCAGTGTGTTTTAATTTTATGGTATAGTTTGGCATAGGGGAACAGTTATTCACAGATGTAACATTAAATGCCAAAGCACTAATCAAACCAGGTGCAGCACCTGCTGCATAGAGATCATCAGCAGTGTATAAATATTGCTGGCGGAAATTTTTATACCAGGTTCCATAGGGAGTGGGAGATCCTGTTGTTGAGTTTGTGGCAGTTCCTTGACCAATTTGAATTACTGTAAGCCCAGCTTGCATCACTTCTACATTTAGAGGTGCAGTTTGATTGTTTATGGCAATTTCATCACCAGTTAAAATCACTTGACCATAAATATAGGTAGGTCCAGTTTGAGTAGGAATCCAAGAAACTGTAACAGAAAGGGTTTGAAGAGAATTAATAGTAGGTCCTGGCACAGAGGCAAGTTCAATTCCCCCTTCTTTCATCAGTTTTACAGTGTAGTTAGTTTGAGCTTCGATGCCATTATTTTTAATTGTTATATTATAATCCGATGATGTATCCACGCTGGGAACTGTATTTCCAGTAATGCTAAGGCAGCCAAGATCATTTTCAATTAGTTGGCCTGTGTAGAAAATTGTTATCTTAGGCACCTGATTGATCGGAGTTGTTCCTCCAGGAGGATTAGCAGGATCATAAGCTGTGCCATCGTTAAATATATTTAGGGTGCGATTACTGCCCATAGTCATTCCGTAAAAATTATCTGTGGACGAATACCAGGTAGTATCCATCGGACGCTGAACCATCATAACTAAATTTCCAGGGGTATGCATATAAGGCATTTGTAAGGGGATAATAATAGTATTTGTCCCTGATGGATAATTGACATTTCCGTCGAAAACTAAGGTTAATTGTGTGGAAGGAATCCATCCACCACTTAAATCTTGAACATTAGTTGATCCCAACCAAATCTTGGTAGCACCATTGGCAGGAGTTCCAGAAAAGTTATTATATAAAGCCAAGGAAGTTATTGTTCCACTTACAAAACCTAGTTCATCTGCATAATATAGAACTTCGCACAAGGAAGTACAATAAAAGAAATCCATTGGGATTCGGAATGTTTCTGTCCCATCGGCAATAGTAACTGCCTGAACACCTTCTGGTTGAACATTAATGTTTAGAGGTGCAGTTTGATTATTTGTGGCAAATTCATCACCAGTTAAAACTACTTGACCATAAACATAGGTAGATCCAGCCTGGGTTGGAGTCCAAGAAACCGTAACAGAAAGGGTTTGAAGAGAATTAATAGTAGGTCCTGGCACAGAGACAAGTTCAATTCCTCCTTCTTTCATCAATTTTATACTATAGTTGGTTTGAGCTGCAATACCATTGTTTTTTACAGTTATTACATAATCAGAAGAAATCCCTACTGTGGGAATTGTATTTCCAGTAATGCTGAGGCAGCCAAGATCATTTTCAATTAGTTGGCCTGTGTAGAAAATCGTTATTTTAGGCACCTGATTGATCGGAGTTGTTCCTCCAGGAGGATTAGCAGGATCATAAGCTGTGCCACCGCTAAATATATTTAGGGTGCGATTACTGCCCATCGTCATTCCGTAAAAATAATCTGTGTACGAATACCAGGTAGTATCCATCGGACGCTGAACCATCATAACTAAATTTCCAGGAGTATGCATATAGGGCGTTTGCAAGGGAATGGTAATGAGGTTGGCACCCATGGGATAGGTAATATTGCCATCAAAGACTAAAGTCATCTGAGTGGAAGGAATCCATCCACCACTTAAATTCTGAACATTAGTTGAGCCCAGCCAAATTTTTGTAGCTCCATTGGCAGGGGACTCAGAAAAGTTGTTGTAGAAAGCCAGAGCTGTTATAGTTCCGCTGACAAAGCCAAGTTCATCGGATAAATAGATAGTCTCAGAGAGAGAATTCCGAAAGTAGAAATCCATCGGAATACGCATTGTTTCTGTCCCATCCGCAATAGTAACTGCCTGAACACCTTCTGGCTGAATGTATATGTTTATAGGATAACTTAGGTCGTTATTTGGATTTTGGTCACCAGCTAAAATAACTTTACCGCGAATAACCAGTGGGCCCCCTACACTTGGAATCCAGCTAACCTGAAAATCGAGATTTTGATTTGGCTGAATAGTTGCTCCGTTAACTGAACCAAGCTCGGTTCCGTTGCTATCAATTAATTGAACTTGATAAGTACTTTGTGGATTAGTTCCCCGGTTGCGAATCGTTATTGTGTAATTAGCTGTTAAACCTACAGAGGGAGTAATGTTCCCAGAAATAGCAATAGCAGCTAAATCATTAGGTTGAGGTATTACAGGATTAAATTCAAAAACAGTTCCCTGATTGGGGAAGGTAGAAATATTACTGGTTTCAATAGTAGTAGAGGCTGAACCATCAGTTGGATTTACGCTATAAAACCAGCCAACGCCACCAGGGCTCATATTAATACCTATGGAGGCAGAAGGATTATTTGGTATGCCTGGGTTGGAGCCATAAATAAAACTGATCTTGCCTGTTTCAAACAACTGAACCTGAAAATTAAAGCCAACAGGACCAGAATAATACCACTTGGCATTTTCATATTGAATAATAAAAACACGATTGGGAGCAGTTCCAGACATAAGATAACTTACTGTTCCAGAAACCATACTGAGATCATCCCAAAGGGGGGCAACGACAGGTTGATATGTAGTTGAATTAAGCGAATTACTCAGATTGCTGTAAGTTTGAGAAGTTCCCAAACCAATCCATCCATTTGAGGAGATTTTTACTTCGCTATAAGAAAAATCTCCATAACTAAAGGTGAATCCAATTGGAATAATATCCGATAGTACATCGTCAGATGAAATTCCAGCATTAGTTCCGGTAATCGGTGTGTATGTTCCTGTAGTGGCGAAAAATTCATAATGTTCATCAATCGTCGCCCAGGCAAAACAAACCATCGATATCATCACCAGAAGTAATGATAGTTGTTTCATAGTTATCTCCTTTCCCTTTATATAATTATTTTTAGGGTTTATTGCGAAGCTTGGTTTCGGAATCGCCTATGGCTATCAGAAACTATATGCTAACTAAACTATCGATTATCTTGTTCTGATTCAGATGGCAGCGAAGAATTTCTTACAAATCAGCATACCTAATTCCAACAATTTACTAATAAAATTATTCAAATAAGTTGTCAAGCAAGATTTTATGTGTATTATATGCAGACATCTCAGTTTTTTTTAGAGATTGTAGGGTATAGAAAAAACATAAGGTAAGGAATGAACAGGATTCAATTGGAAGAGGGCAGAAAGTAATGAGAGAATACCACTAGAAATACTATAAGAAAAACTACTAACGCAGAAAACGAAGTTACCTTTGTTCAAACAGAATAATGGTGTCCTTGTTGTGTAGTGGCAACTGTGTTTTTTCGTTATGGCTTGCCTTTTTAGTAAAAGCAATAAAGCGTGAGAGGTGGTTGACGAGGACATCAACCTTCCGATATTAACTAGCCGGATTAAAACCCGTCGTTAAAATATATCGTCCCGCTGGGACTTCTTTTAGGCATTCTTTTTATCGCCGGGTTAAAACCCGTCGCTCAAATCTGTCGTCCCGCTGGGACTTCTTTTAGGCATTCTTTTTATCGCCGGGTTAAAACCCGTCGTTAGTATGTATCGTTCCTAACGGAACTTCAAAATAGAAA
>Ga0172378_10004715_pt1 | contig 12750 bp, 11 predicted proteins | sample GrowelOW332metaG_FD_119755 | JGI IMG/M metagenome (GOLD analysis project Ga0172378, IMG submission 119755) | Groundwater microbial communities from an aquifer near a municipal landfill in Southern Ontario, Canada - Pumphouse #3_1 metaG | ecosystem: Environmental > Aquatic > Deep subsurface >...
CGATAAAGACCAGAAGTAAGCCATCCCCAGAATGGAATCAATAAAATAATGCGAACAACTAAACTTTGCTTATCGAACCACATATAAATCTCCTTTCAAAAGATTAATTTAAATATATCATATCCTTAAAATAATGTTCAATAAATATTCAATTTTTGCCAATTTTGTAAAGGATTTTTACATTTTTGAGTTCACAAAATTTGTCTTTATTAAAACACTATTAAATTTTACTAAAAATATTTAATATTCTTTTTAAGTAAAACCCAAAAAAGTATAATCTAACATATTCGAGGAACTAATTATGAGAGAAATAGTGATGACACATGAAGAGATTATAGAAGCTTGTAAACGAATTGCCGGCGAACTCGAAAAGAAGTTTAAAAATTCTGATAGTATTCCTGTATTTGTATGCGTATTAAAAGGTGCTACTAATTTTTTCATGGATTTAATCCAACAAGTGAGTATGCCAATCATAACCGATTATATGCAAGTTAATAGTTATAATGGCACTTCTTCGACAGGCGTTATTCACTTAAAAAAAGATATTACAGAAAATATCACTGGCAAGGATTTAGTTATTGTTGAGGATGTTGTAGATACTGGATTAACACTTAACTACATTAAACAATACATTCAAATTAAATATAATCCTCGATCAATCACAATTGTTACTTTGATTGATAAAAAACCACTTCGTAAAATTGATTTCCATGTCGATTTATGCGGTGTTGTTTTAAACGAAAATAAATTTTTATGCGGATATGGATTTGATTATCACGAATTATTAAGAAACGTTCCTTATGTTTATGTTCCTGATAAGAAAGAGATTACAGAGTTAGATAAAATTTTATCTAAAGATTCTAAAGTTATCGTCAAAAAATAAATAAAAAACCACTTATGAAAGTGGTTTTTATTTTAAGAAATATTTAATTATAAATTACTTCAAAATATCTTCCATTATCGACATGGCTGCTTTTTTTCCATGATCAACGGCATAAACGACAAACGATGGACCTAAAACATTATCTCCACCAGCGAAGACATGAGGAATTGAAGTTTTACATGTGTCTTGATTAATTAATATAAGACCCTTCTTATCAATTACATCAACCGGTAATAATTTAGTAACATTTACATCGCTTGATGCCCCTAAAGCAAAAACAATCAGGTCGCAAGGAACCGTAAATTCACTTCCTTTAATAGGAATAGGTGAACATCTTCCGCTCGAATCAAGTTCGCCAAGTTTCATTTTTTGAACAACCACGCCTTTAATTCTATTAGTACCTTTATCGACTTTTAATTCAATAGGGTTACATAAAAAGTCAAAAATAATTCCTTCATTAACTGCATTAATATATTCTTCACGTCTTACTGGCATTTCTTTTTCGCTTCGTCTATATAAATTATGAACATCGCTTGCACCATTTCTTATTGCTACACGATCAACATCTATAGCAACGTTCCCGCCACCAACTACAACTACATGCTTAGCGGTAAGAATTTCTTTACAATGAATCTTCATAAAAAAGCGATGAGCGTTATTTAGACTTAAATAAGTCTTTGAATCATACGAACCATAGCAGTTCTCATTAAGAATTCCCATTTTTCTTGGTTCGTTAGCACCATTGGCTAAAAAAACAGCATCAAATTTATTTTTTTCCAACAAATCCTTTAAGGTCATTTTTTCAGAAAAAGGACGATTCGCATGAAATATAACGCCGTTTTCTTTTAAAAACTTAATTTTAAAATCAATAACGCTTCTATCAAGAACAAAACTTGGAATACCATATCTTAATAGACCACCAAATTTTGTATTTTTTTCAAAAATATCGACAGATACGCAATTCTTTGCTAAGACTTCAGCACAAGATAAAGCAGCTGGACCACTACCGATAATTGCCACTCTTTTTCCCGTTGACTTTAAGCATTTTATTTTTTCATCTTTTCGATACTTAGCAAAATAATCACCCAAAAATCTCTCTAAATTGCCAATTGCAACCGGATCATTATCTATTTTTAATCCACGTACACAGTCTTTCTCACACAGACTATCTTGCTCACAAACACGGCCACAAATACTTGATAATGGATTATTATTAATACTTACTTTGTATGCTTCGCTAAACTTGCCATCGCTAATTAATTGATTAATAAGTGGAATGTTATTGTGAAGTGGACAAGCATCAACACAAGGATGATTTTTACAATTTAAACATCGCGAAGCCTCGGTAATTGCCTCTTCAAAATTATATCCAAAATTGACCTCATCAAAATTTCCAATTGCTTCTTTTGGTGATTGCTTGCGCATTGGAGTTTTTTTATTTTGCATATTAATCATAAATAAATCTTAAATCGAAAAAACATTAAACAAAATCTAAAGCTCACAACCAAGTGGCTTAAATCCGTACTGAAATAACGTACTATTTATTTTATATATATCGAAATCCTTATGATCTAAGAAATAGCAAACAATTAAATTTGCCACAATTGATGGCTCAATAACGAAACCTTTTGAAATTAATAATTCGTTTAAATCTTCTTTTGTCAAACTTAAGCCAACACCTAATGAAATTATGGTGTCTTTGCTTAGTGTTTCATGATTTTTCTTCACTAAAAGCATTTCTAAATAACTTTTACGAACGTTGCTTCTATACGCAATCTCATCAAGAGATAAACCTGATTTTTTAATATGCTTTTTAAGTAAATCATCAAAATCAGATTTGATAATTGCATCTGAAAAATTACTAACCTTGCTATCAATAATATATTTAGTTAAATTTATTTGCGTTTCTTCGTTAATCATTTCTGGGAAATTCTTGTACATAACCAAATAAATATTCATTTCTAAATGTGTCTTTAAAAATTCTTTCATAATGCCAACTGCAAGAGCATAGCATTCCTTTAAAGGATAATTAAATTCACCACTCAAAAGTGGGAATGCAATAGATGAAAAATTGTTATCAAGAGCTAACTTCAAACATTTATTATAAACTTTGCGCAAATTTTGTTCTTCATCATGTTTTCCATTGATATAAATAGGAGCAACTGCATGAATGATTGCTTTTACATTTGTAACACCAAAAGAAGGGGTCATAACCGCATCGCCAACATCACAATGTCCAATTGCCTTACAAGCTTTTGCAAGTTCAATATCTCCAGCTTTGTGATATATTGCTCTGCCAACACCTTCGACCATACTTAAATTAACATTGCTAGCATTAACAAGAACGTCAACATTCATGGAAACTAAATCACCTTTTTGAACAAAAAATGGCATATATTTTTCTCCGAATTATATTATAAAAAAATAGATATTGTTATTCAATATCTATTTGCTCGTCACCTCTGCCATACGTCTTTCGAAAACTGCTTTATTTTCATCAGCACCTTTTTCAATTTTCTTTTTAAAAAAGCGAACCAAAACTAATTCCATTGTATATGCAGCACCCCAGCTAATCGGATAACACGCATACAAAATACCTAAACTATGCATTGTAGATGATAGATCCGTTGAGTAAACGCAGTAATCCCAAAAAATTCTAAATAAGCAACAAGTGGTTAAAGTGATGAAAAGAGGCGAGATGCTATACCCTAATCCACGTAAGAAACCACATTCTGTATCCATTAAGCCACACAAGAAATATGTACTTAAAATAACAAATAAACGCTCAGTAGCATAGCCAACAACTTGCGGATCACGCTTACTTCCCATATAAATTGCAAGTAATGGCTCACGGAGAAGAATGGTAAGTCCTCCAGTAACAACACCAAGAATCATGACCATTATCATTGCAGTTAAATGAACTGTCTTAATATTTTTCTTAAAGCCACGACCGAAATTTGCACTTGCAAATGCACTTGCGGTTGAAGAAACTGCAAACATAGAGATATATGTAAAACCTTCAATTGAAGAAGCATCACTATTTGCTGCAACAACTTCTGGACCCCATTGATTAACACTTGATTGTAAAATTACGTTGCTAATAGAAAAGACAACTCCTTGTATTCCGTTTGGTATTCCAATGCTTAAAATCCTATGCAACATATCGCGGTCAATTTTTAACAATTTAAACTTAAAATTAATAAACCCTTTGTTTCTATATAAATATATAAGGACTAGAGCGGCACTCACTCCTTCACTAATAACGGTCGCCCAAGCTACTCCCGCAACCGACATATTAAAAGCATAAACAAATAAATAGTTCATCCCAACATTTAAAATTCCACTTATCGTTAAGAAAACAAGTGGAATGAAACTATTTCCAACACCCCTTAATATCGCGGTTCCAAAGTTATAAATTGATAAAAATGGTAATCCGACAAAATAAATAACTAAATAAGTATTAGCAAGATCAATATAAGATGCATCAACATTCATCCAAGTTAAAAAATACTTTGAACAAAAAGCACCTATGATACCAATAAAAATACCACCAATTAACGAAATAAGTAATGCTGTGTGCGTCGCGCGACTACAACCATTATGATCTTGCTTACCATAAGTTCTTGCTACAACAACATTTACTCCATTTGCAAGACCTAAAAAACCGCTCGTAATCAAACTAATTAAACTATTATTTGCACCGACTGCGGCAGCAGCAAGCGAACCGTCATGTCCTTGAACAACAATTAAATCAAAAGCCGTATATAAAAGTTGTAAAATACCCACCAAAATTATTGGGAGTGTATATATAATCATTTTGCTAACCAACTCTTTTGTATTGCCGTTAACAAGGTCCATTTCGCTTCTTTTTTTAAGAAAATTATTCATCGTAATAATTAATATACTCTTATTTAATTAAAATAATAGCGACATTCAGCATAAAACAATCAACAAAATCCAAAGTCTTGTTTTGTTAATTAACATACCTAGTTAATAGTACGAGATTTCTATTTTTTAATTATTGCTTTATCATTTATCAAAGGGGAATTCTATGAACATTGCTATTGTTACAGATGATAACGCCGGCTTTACTCAAAAAGAAGCAAAAGACCTTGGAATTCATATTATTAAAATGCCAATCTTGATTGATGGAGAATGTTTTTTCGAAAACCAAAACATCACTGAAGATGAGTTCTATGATAGATTATACAAAATTGAAAATGTACACACTTCGCAGCCTTCTCCAGGAGAACTAATCAGTTTATGGACAAAGCTTTTAGAGAAATATGATGCTGTTTTACATATTCCTATGTCGAGTGGGCTTTCGACTTCTACTCAAAGTGCTCAAATGATTGCTGAAGACTTTAAAGAAAAAGTCTTTGTTATTGACAATCATCGTATTTCTTATTCGCTTAAAGATTCGGTTATTGAGGCGAAAGCACTAGCGGATCGCGGGGATACGCCAATTCAAATTAAAAAACAACTAGAGAGTGAAATGAACAATTGTTCAAGTTATATTATGGTTGATACTTTAAAATATTTAAAAAGAGGCGGAAGAGTAACCGCAGCTGGTGCAGCGGTTGCCTCGACTCTTCACATAAAACCAATTCTTGCGATTAATGGGTATAAATTAGATGCAAAAGTTAAAGCGATAGGTACTAAAAATGCAAAAAAGGCAATTATTGATTGTGTTAATGAAGATTTAAACACCAAATTTAAAGGCGCTAGTAAAAATGATTTATATTTTCATATCCATTACACTCATAATATTGAAGAAGCTAAGCAATTTATGGAAGAAGTTAGATTGGCTTTTGCTCCAGAACATATTGATATGTGTCCTTTGAGTGAGTCGGTTGCGGTCCATATTGGTCCTGGAAGTTTAGCGATAATTGTTACTTATATGCCATTAATTTAACTGAAGTTCAAAGTATATAAACGTTTCATCTTTATGCGTTTCTTTAAAGCCTAGTTTATTTATTAAAGAGATGCTTGAGATGTTTTCTTTATACGCTTTCGCAACTAATTTTTTAATTTTTAACTTATTTTTTAAATAATCAATTAGTGCGATTCCTGCTTTATACGCATAACCTTTATGTTGTTCTTCTTCGAAGAGTCTGAAACCAAGTTCAGCCTCGTTACTGTTATTTAGATTCTGAAGAGTAAGTTCGCCAATTAGTTTATTATCCTTCTTTAAAATAAAAGAAAGGCATTCTTTTTTGATAAAATCGTCTCCGTATACTTTATAAAAGTACCCACTATTAAGTGGCTTATTGCCTAAATCTTGACGATAATCATATCCCCAATATTTGTTTAATTTTTCATCAACATTAAGTTTAAAATAATCATCTTTATCGGTTGGCGATAAAGATGATAAGGTTAATTCGTCATTGACCCTAATAGGCGGAATCGTGCAAAGAAGATCTAAATTATTTTTAACATAAAACATATTGGCGGTTGCCATGCGAGTAGGATGATAATCTTCTTTACTAAATCGTAATCCTAAATCACCAACATCTTCTTCACGATTAAAATATTTCACATTACTATAATAATTAGCTATTTTATTGACTAAGAAAGGATAAACCGATTGATAACTTCGTAAGGCTTTTTCTATATGATCATAAATACAGTTATTTAAAAGTTCACAAATTGAAAATGCAATAAACTCTCCTTTATATTCAACGACAAAAGCATCGAAACCAAACTCGTCGAAATGTTTTATAGCTTCAATAGTTGATTTAAGTTCATAACTTTGTTCTTCGCTTTTGATCTCTTTTGTTTCTTCAAACTTATAAACAAAATCAATTAACTTATCTTTATCTTCAACCGTTGCTTTCCTAAAAATAGCTTCTGGATATAACATTAAAAACTTCTTAACGTGATGTCTTTTATTACTATATTCTCGACCAGCAAAAGACTTAAAATTTTCGTTTAGATATACATAGTCGCTCCAATTACGATTGTAATATGTATAATAATGAGGAAAACGTTTGATTAAGTCGGGAATATTTGTTTCATCTACACAGCAAAATTCTAACTCTTGCGTTAAGTTCTCAAGAACATAATCCTTTAATTCACAAATCATACCATAAACATTTTGGCCCATTGGATAATAAAAAGAATAATGACCATTCTCATAAACTTCTTTAAAAGTAATTGTGTTATCTTCTTCGCAATATTCACTGCTAAAATAGTCTTTCCACATTAACTTACATCCAATAGTATGGTTGCTATTTAAAACATGTTCGCCTTCAAAAAAAGGCCTAAATGTCTTTAAAGTCTTTAAATCATATTTTTTAAAATCCAGCATAATATCCTTTACTTTGCACAATAAGTCTTAATTGCATATCCGACACCGTCGTGCTTAATATCAAGAGTCACAAAATGGGCGACCTTTTTAACTTTTTCAATAGCATTACCCATCGCAATACCATTAAATTTTTTAATCATCTTATAATCATTCATTTCATCACCAAAGGTGTAACAATCTTCTTTATCTAAATTTAATAATTTACGCAACACTTCAACACCTCGTGATTTATCGGTGTTTTTGTTAACAAACTCATGATAAAACTCACTACTGTCTACATGGTTATACTTAGCATCCATTTCACTAAAATCAACATTTTCTAAATCTTTTGCATGAGCAGCAATCATCATTTTTAATAATGGTTCGTCATCTTTCATTGGGAAGACATTAAAATCTCGGAGTGGCACCACTCCATTACAGGTTGATTCTAATTCAACATTTGGAGTTAAACGAAAATATCCAACCTCGCTTAAGGTGTAGCATGCAAGTGACGCATCGACTTTATCTATTAAATATCCGTATTTGTTTTGAAGTTCAACAAAATCTTTATAGTAAACAGGCTCAATATCTAACACGTTTCCTTTTATATCATAAGTCGCAGCTCCATTTGAAGCAATTACATATTTCTTCCCTTCGCAAAACCTATCTAAATATTGAGTAATACCTAAAAAAGGACGACCGCTTGCAATCGCTACAACGTCCCCCATCTTTAATCTTTCATTAATCGCCTCAATTGTGGAATCTTTTAAAATAAAATTTTCATCAATCAAAGTCGCATCTACATCAAACACAAATAATTTCATACGTTTGATTATACTATATCGGCCCCCTATTTTGAAATAAAAAGCAAAAGAAAAGCGTGCAATTTGCACGCTACTAATTTGCGATAATTTTATCCTAAAGACTAAAGTTTTTAGGATCGACATTATCAACAAAGGATTCAACAAAATTCATAAAACCATTCTTTACAACGTTCTTATTGCTCTTGGAGAATCCTACGGCTTTACTGATTCTTTTAACAATTTTTGCCATACTTAATTCCTCCTCATTTCTTTTTGCGCCTAAAGTATTATCTTAAGCGGACGTTAATAATAACATCAATCTAGATTATGTCAAGGCTTAATGCACTTGTAAGGGCTTACAGGTTTTTTAGCATTTTTTATAATTAACATTTATAATTACTTTATAATGATTTTGAGGTAAAAACATGAACACAATCATCGAACTCATAAGCGATATTAAAAACCCTAACGAAGTGATTCAAGCAGTTAAAATATTCGAAAAGCAAAACCAAAAACTGACAAGCATAACATTAATTGGTCCTGAGAAATTAATGGCCACTATTAAAGATGAAAAAACCGTGAAAACCTTTTTTAGCAATGATGAAGATAAAAGTCTAGAAATTGCTTTTTCGCACATTAACGACAAAGATACCAACTTTATTTTCTTTAGCGACTATACAAAAGTAATTTCTGAAGCAATTAAAAATAAGGTTCCGTTTATTAATGCTAGTAAAACAATTTTCGCCATTGATAAATTTTCTCTTCCTGAGATGGGCCAATTTGTATATTTTGTTAACACACTGAATACAAATAAAGAAACAAAGACCACTTTTAAAGAGATCAATATGCTTTCGCAGAATTATTTGACAAAGCATTCAAAGGGAAAGACAAAAACTTTTAAGTTTTTAACTACTTTTGAAAACGATGAAAAAATTGAAGAGTTAACAAGTGTTTTTAAGGAAGATAAGGCTTATCTTGGATTAATCACGCCTACAGATTTAGTTAACCCAGAGTGCGATTATATTCTTTCAAAAAGCGAAATAAATGCTACATTTTTTGATGGTTTTAAATTTGCCTTTACAGTTAGTGATGCTCTATATAAAAAAGAGACTAGTTTAAATTTTTTGACTAAGATAGGGAATAGCCTTACAAAAAGTGCAAGAAAAACAATCGACTTAAGGTTCGATAAAAAAACAAGATCGTATGGAACCGTCTTGATTGGTTTTAAATCGCCTTTTATTCTTACAAGTAAAGATGCAAAACTTAATTCAGTTTTAGCTGCCTTAAATACGAGCAAGTATTAAAAAATAACTACCTTATAATAAATCAATAAATATACTAATGCCGCTTCCAAAATTAAAAGAACAATGCCACTAATTAAAAAAAGATGGTGTTGTTCTTTTTCTAAATCTCGAATTTCGCTAAAAATTAGAGAAAATAATAAAACAGGTGCGCCGAAAAAAACGGCACATAAGACCATTTCAAATGATTTATAACCACTGCCATCATCTCTAATTTTTTTTAAGTTAGAAATTGTTATAGCATAATTAGTTAAAATTCCAGCAAGAATAATAAAAATGAAAATATAAAATTGCATAATAATTAAAATGGAGAGCCTTCAAGCTCTCCATTATTATAACCTTATTTTCTTCTAATGTATTTGACACAATCAAGTGCAACTGCTGAAAGAATAATAATACCTTTAAAGACAAATTGTAAGTTAGTATCAATACCTAAGAAGTTAAGAGCATAAGTTAAAGCAGTAAAGATAATAACACCAATAACTGCGCCTTTAACCTTACCAATACCACCATTGAATGAAATACCACCAACAACACAAGCAGCGATTGCATCTAGTTCGTAGCCTTGTCCAGTTCCAGCACTTGCGTTGGCACGGAAAGCTTCAAGGAATGAACCACAACCGTAACAGACACCAGCAAGAATAAAGATTCCTAAAGTGACCCAGAATACGTTAATACCAGAGACACTTGCAGCCTCGGCGTTGCCACCAACGGCATACATATTCTTACCGAATTTAGTTTTATTCCAAATAAACCAAATTACAATAATAACAAGGATCATCGGAATAATTAATTTTGGGAAGGTAATTGAAGAGCCTGGAATATACCAACGACCACCAATTAAATCTTTAATTCCACTATCGATATTACCGGCTGGAGTACCATTAGTGGCATAATAGAGCAAACCATAAATAACAAGTTGTGTACTCAAAGTCGAAATAAATGGGTGCATTTTAAACTTTGCAGTAAAGAACCCAGCGATAAATGAGAAAATTGTACAGAAAATGATAGATAAAACGAGAGCGAGGGCAACACGACTAAACATTGGCATTGAGGTGAAGTTAAGTTTATCGCCACCGAATAGTGTAACGACGTTTGGTCCATCATGAAGAATAAGAGCGGTTGTAACACTACCAAGAGCGACCATACGGCCGACACTTAAATCTGTACCAGCAATCAAGATAAGACCTGCAACACCCATTGCATAGAACATTCTGGTACTGCTATTTTCTAAAATATTAAAAATATTTTGAAGCGAGAACAATTCACCTTGACCACTAAATGGTGCATAAATTGAACAGAAAATGAAGAAAGCGATAATTACAAAGTAAAGAGCGTTATTAAGTAAGAATTTTTTCCAAATAAATTTATAGCCAAAATTCTTAAATTTATACTCTTGTGATTCTAAGAAACTTGAAGTTCCGTTTCTAATAATCTTGGCTTCGTTATAACGATCGTTGTAAGCATTATACTTATTATCTTTTACTCGTTGAAGGCCAGTATTATAACGATTGGTTTCGTCATAACAAGCTGATTTGTAAGAAAAGTTTTCATTTTTGATTTCGGTTTTCTTTTCATCGATTTGATCTTTTGTTAATTGACCTACATATTGACTATTGATGTCGGAAAGTTTTGCCTTATGATCTTCAGCTAGTTTTGCAACATTTTGTTTGTGAGCACCAATGATGGCGATTTTCTTTTCATTCTCAACCGCAGCAACTTTAGCTTCATAAACCTTTGATGTTGAATTTACATAATCTAAAGCTTCTTTAACGATTGCTTTAGTTTCGGCTTTATTTTGCGCTTTAACTTCTTTTGCTTTGTGTAAAAGTTCTTTATCTTTTGCAAGAATTGACGATTTTGTTTCGGCATCAAGCATCTTATTGTGTTTAATTGATGACATTTCTTCTACTAATTCTGCAATTTTTAAAACACCATCTTTACGTAACTCAAAGAGTTTAGCCTCATACCCTTTTACTTTTGGATCATCACCAATCGAGAATTCAACTTCTTCAACAATTGGCTTAGTTTCAACGGTTTTATTAGTTTTCTTTTCCATAAAACTACTCCTTATAAATATTTAGCAGACAATCTAAGAAGTTCTTCTTGATTGGTCTTTTTAGTCTCAACAATACCAGCAAGACGATGGTTCGAAATAATACCAATACGGTTTGTAATACCTAAAATTTCAGGCATTTCGCTTGAAACAACAATCATTGTTTTTCCTTGTTTAGCCATATTGATAATTAATTGATAAATTTCATACTTTGCACCGACATCGATACCACGAGTTGGCTCATCAAGCAAGAAAATTTCTGGATCACGCTCGAGCCATCTTCCAATAACGACTTTTTGTTGGTTACCACCACTCAAAGCACTAATTAAATCATCCGTACCCATACATTTTGTATGCATTTTTAAGATTTCTCTTTGTGAGGCATCGTGCAACATAATATTATTTAACATTCCGAATCGCTTATATTTATCAAGATTTGCGATTGTTGTATTGAATTCGAGATTTGCGACGTTAAAAATACCATTAAATTTACGTTCCTCAGTAACAAGAGCAAAATTATAACTCATTGCTTCTTTTGAAGAAGTAAATCTAAATTTTTTACCCTTAAATACAATATTTCCACTCGATAATTGTCTTAAACCAAAAATTGATTCGAGAAGTTCACTACGACCCGCTCCAACAAGACCATATAAACCAAAAATTTCTCCTTTTTTAACCTCGAAGTTAATATTTTTGAGAATTGGTTCATATTTTGTTGAAAGATTATCGATTTTTAAAATTGTTTCAGAAGGAATATTATCAACTGGTGGAAAACGATTTGTTAAAGATCTACCAACCATTGCTGATATAAGTTCATTCATGTTAGTTTCTTTAACTTTCTTAGTGATAATCATTTGACCATCACGAAGAACACTAACTTCATCACAAATATCAAAAACTTCATCCATTTTGTGGGAAATATAAACAAAAGAAACACCTTTAGCTCTTAAATCGCTAACGATTTTAAAAAGCTTCTTAACCTCACGCTCTGTTAATGAAGATGTTGGTTCATCAAGAACGATTATTTTCGAATTATATGAAACAGCCTTAGCAATTTCAACCATTTGTCGGGATGAAACTGACATTTTTCTCATAACTTGTTTTGGATCGACATTAATGTTTAGGCTTGAAAAAAGTTGAATTGCTTGACGATTCATTTTAGCTTCATCAATAATTCCACCTTTAGTTGGATAACGCCCTAAAAACAAATTATCACAAACCGAACGATCAAGACATTGGTTTAATTCTTGGTGGACCATTGCGACACCATTTTCTAGTGCGTTTTTTGGACCGGCAAAAGAAACCAACTTCCCTTCAAGGAAAATTTCACCTTCGTCTTTGGAATAAATTCCAAATAGGCACTTCATCATTGTGGATTTTCCAGCACCATTCTCACCCATAAGACCCATAACAGTCCC
>Ga0172378_10004716_pt1 | contig 12748 bp, 9 predicted proteins | sample GrowelOW332metaG_FD_119755 | JGI IMG/M metagenome (GOLD analysis project Ga0172378, IMG submission 119755) | Groundwater microbial communities from an aquifer near a municipal landfill in Southern Ontario, Canada - Pumphouse #3_1 metaG | ecosystem: Environmental > Aquatic > Deep subsurface >...
GATTGCTGGGGGGCTTGAGGGTGCAAAAATAGAAACATATTCTCCACAGGGCAACTGGAAAGAGGGAGATTTTCTCTTCTCTTTCTGCTCTGAAAAATATTTTTTCTACCTGACCCATTTTTTCCTCCTCAAGTTGCATTATCAATTTGAATCCCCGTTTTAATATTTTAGCTTTTTGCTAAATTGATCATATACATATATTTTTTTCTATGTCTGATGTCGAATCCTATTTGACCAAAATATAATTGGTTTGGTGAAGATTATACTTGCATGTAGACAATAAAAAAAGCGGGGTAGTGCTCCCCGCCTTTTATAAAGGACAACCCAATTCACATTGTATTCCATTAAGATGTTTGTTTCGGAAACCGATTAACACCATGCCCATGTTTAAACCAAACTAAAACCAGAATGAATATTTTGACATGAAATTTAAATCATCTTTATGTTAACCCTTTTTTAATTTTTCAAAATTACTATTGCAATTATAATTTGCTTAGTATATTCAGTGAAATATTAAATTTCTTCAATTAAAAATTCGGGTTTTCAAAGATAAACAAAAAATCTAATTTTTATATTTGTCTAATGCGAAATAAGCTCTAAATTTCATGTAAACATGCAAAAAAGCACTTTTTTTCAAAAAACAGTAAAGGATTGGGGCTTTGAGTCTTTAGTTTGGATTGCGGTCCTTGTGCTTTTGACAATCAGTAATATATCTACAGATATATCGCTTTCTGTTGAATTGGCTGCACTTTTGACCGGAGGTATGCTATTCCTTTCGATTTTGAATAGATACCTTTTGCTTCCATATATGTTGCACAAGCGAAGAATGTGGCTTTATTTGTTATTTTCTACATGCTTAATTATCGGTTTTATCTATTTGTTCTCATATTTTGAAGAGACAATTGTAACCTCATACGTTGAGAATTTGCAAAAAGAAGGAGATTGGTCTCCATTGGATATTCAGTTGCCTTCGGAATCGAAACCTTTTTTTGATATGCCTCCTTCTTCCGCTTCTAGGACATCTATCCCTACTAAATTTAAGGTGACCGTACTTTTCTTGGGCTCATTCTTTGTTTCTACATTGTTTCATTATAGAAACAAAGAGAAAAAGGATGAGAGAACAAAGGCTTTGCTGCTTCAGGAAAAAACGGAGATGGAGCTAAAGTTTTTAAAGTCGCAGATGAATCCTCATTTTCTTTTCAATGCTTTAAACAACATCTATTCGATGATTTATATGGGTGATAAAAATGCGGCTAATAGCGTTCTAATGTTGTCTGAAATGCTTCGATATGTGACAGATGAGAGTAGTGAAGTGAAAATTAATTTGAATCATGAAATTCATTATCTAGAAAATTATATAGATTTTCAACGTTTCAGATATGAGCGCGACTTGAATCTGACATTTGAAAAGAATATTACTTCTGAAAATATTCTTATTTCTCCAATGTTACTTCAACCTTTTGTTGAAAACAGCTTTAAATACAGCGGAGCAGGAGTGGAGGATGATGCCTTTATCAAGATTAATTTGGCGGCAGATAAAGATAGTTTGTCCTTTGATGTTGTGAATAGCAAACGAAAAAATAAAACCCTGAAAACTTCTACTCATCGTTCGGGTGTGGGTTTGGCTAATGTAAGCAAACGTTTGGAACTTCTTTATCCTGATTGCTACACATTTCATGTGAATGATGAGGATAATCTTTTTTCGATAAGTTTAAAGATTGATTTGAGAAAGAATAACAATTAAACAATATTATCATGGAAAATGAACAAATTAAGGTGCTGATTATAGACGATGAATTTCCAGCACGTAAGTTGCTTTCGGAATATGTCTCTAAAATTCCTAATTTGACTTTGTGCGGAGCTTGTGAAGATGCTATGGATGCTATGAAGGTGATGCAACAGCAACCAGTCGATCTGATTCTGTCTGACATCCAGATGCCCGAGTTGTCTGGCTTGGATTTTATTCGTTCCTTAAAAGAAAAGCCTATGGTGATATTTACAACGGCTTATTCTGAATATGCGATAGACAGTTATGATTTGGATGCGGTTGATTATTTGTTGAAGCCTATTGCTTTCCCTCGCTTTATGCAGGCCATAAATAAGGTCGTGGAACGCATGAAAGCAAAATCTGCGATTCCATACAAGGCGGAGAAGGATTTCTTCATGGTGAAGGCTGACTATAAACTTTATCGCATTGATTATGCTGATTTGTTATATATCGAAGGACAGAGTGAATATGTGACTTTCCACATGAAGGATAAAAAGAAGGTTACGGCTTACTATTCTTTAAAGAAGTTGGAGGAGGAGTTGCCATCGAATGAGTTTGTGAGAATACATAAATCATATATTGTAGCTATCTCGAAAATAGAATCGGTTGAGGGCAATATGTTGACCGTAGCAGGGCAGAAATTGGCCATAGGAAAGAACTACAAAGATTCCTTTTTGGAAATGCTTTGCAGCAGAGGTTGATTTTTGTGAATTAATAAAAAAAGAGCGTCTCTTGATTTAATTAGAAACGCTCTTTTTTATTTGAATAGATTCTGAACAGATTTTTTATTTGTTCAGGTTCTGTAATCTTTGCAATATGGTTGGATGTGAGTAGTGGAAGAATACGTATGCAGGATGAGGATTGAGGTTGCTGAGTGCAGTGACAGACAGCTTCTTCAATGCTTCACCTAATGGCTTTGCTAATCCGTGCTCTTTTGCGAACGCATCAGCCTCGTATTCGTTTTTTCTTGACATTACGTTGATGCCAATACCTAACACGGTTGAAATCGGCGTGTAAAGTACACCAAAGACGATCAAACTGAACTGGAAGGAAGGATTCTCGCTTCCTAATGCAGCAGCGAATACTGGTGAGTATTTTCCCAAAACAAGAGACAATAAGAAGAATATGATACCGGAGTTAACTAATGAGATGGTTAACATGATAAGCGTATGTTTCTTTTTGTAGTGACCGATCTCGTGAGCAAGAACGGCTACAATCTCTTCCGTTGTAAGGGTTGAAATCAATGTATCGTAAAGTACAATTCTTTTTTTTGCTCCTAATCCGCTGAAATAGGCGTTGGCTTTTGTGCTTCTCTTGGATCCGTCAATAACAAAAAGATTGTCGAGTTGAAATCCAACCTTGTTGCAGAAATTCTCAATGGCGTCTCTCAGTTCTCCTTGCTCAAGCGGTGTCTGTTTGTTGAAGATAGGAACAATCAGATTAGAGTAAAACATCATCATAAAAATGGAGATAAATGCCATGACACCCCATCCAAGAACCCAGAAATAGTTTTCAGTGAGTGAGTAGATGTACATTAGCAAAGCAAGAATGCCGCCACCAAGAATAATGGTCATAATCCAACCTTTGATGGTGTCCATGACGTATAGCTTTGGAGTGACCTTGTTGAATCCGAACTTCTCTTCGATTACGAATGTGTGGTAAATATCGAAAGGCATTGAGATAATGTCGTTCGCAAAATAAAGAATCCCGAAGAAAATTAAGGCAATAAGAATACTGTTTTCTGCCATTCCTCTTGCCAAGTTGTCTACAAAGCTGAAACCGAATAGGAAGAACATCAGCATCATGACAATAAAACTGAATGTGCCTGATATGGTTCCGAATTTTTGGTTAGCTAAAAAATATTCTTGTTGTTTTTTATATTTTTCCGCATCGTAAATATCTTTAACCTCATCTGGTAACTGAAGACTTACATTCTTCCCGTTTAGATGGTCAAGATAGGTTTCAAGAGCAAAGTCTAAGACTAGAATTGCTATGATTATAAAAAATAATGTTGTGTACATTTTTAGAAGATATCTAAAGTTTTTTTGATTATTCTACATAAAGGACCAAGCCTTTCAAATATTCACCTTCTGGGTGATAGATGTTGACTGGGTGATCTGCTGGTTGAGTAAGCTGATGTAGAATTCTGACGTTTCTTCCGCTCATAGCAGCTGCACTGAATACGGCAAGTCTGAATTGCTCCTTGTTTACTGCCTGAGAACATGAGAATGTGAATAGAATTCCGCCTGGCTTGATCTTTTCGAAAGCTTTTGCATTTAATTTCTTGTAACCTTGAAGCGCGTTACGCAATACATCTCTGTGTTTTGCGAAAGCAGGAGGGTCAAGGACGATGAGGTCATATTGTTTGTCACTCATTTCGTCCAAGAATTTAAATGCGTCAACGGCGTATGCCTCGTGACGAGGGTCGTTAGGAAAATTTATCTCAACGTTTTGCTTTGTCAACTCGATGGCTTTTGCTGAGCTATCTACAGAGTGGACTAGTTTGGCTCCACCTCTCATTGCATAGAATGAGAAACCTCCAGTATAACAGAACATGTTGAGAACTGACCTTCCTTTTGAATAGGTCTCCAAAAGGGCACGGTTCTCTCGTTGGTCAACGAAGAAACCTGTTTTCTGACCTTTCAGCCAATCCACATGGAATTTCAATCCATTTTCCATGGCCAAACATTCGTTATCGCATTCTCCCATTAAATAACCGTCTTCTACCTGAATGTTAGCTTTGAAAGGAAGTGTGCTTTCTGACTTGTAAAAAACATTTTTTATCTGGTCGCCCAAAACCTCTTTGATTGCTTTGGCTAGTTGTTCACGGATTAAGTGAATGCCGATAGAGTGGGCTTGAAGAACCGCTGTTTGGTCGTATATGTCGATGATGAGTCCTGGAATGGAATCGCCCTCTCCATGTACGAGACGGTACGTATTGTTATTAGGGTTTTCTGCCAATCCTAAAGCAACACGTAACTGATATGCTTTTTCTATTTTTCCTTTCCAAAAGTTATAGTCTGCATTTCCTTTCTCAAAAGAAAAAACTCTGACAGCGATGGAACCTATCTGATAGTGTCCAGTAGCTAAATATTCGTTGTTGCATGTGTAGACATCAACGATATCTCCTTCGTTCGGATTACCTACTATTTTTTGAATAGCTCCAGAAAACACCCAAGGGTGGAATCTTTTTAGAGATTCCTCTTTTTTAGGCTTTAAAATTATTTTGATAAAGTCCATACTTTCTATCTTGATTTTTTAACGTGCGAAGTTAGACAAAATCCCTGGAAATTGAAAATTTTTCAGATGCTTAGCTGTCTGTAAACTTGTTCTTTGTAACTTTTCTTTGCATGTTTATCTTTTTATGATGAACTTTTTTGATTTAGTGCTATTGTTTTATACATTAGTGTTTATATTTGCTAACAAAAACACTTTTAAATGTATGAGAACTAAGACAATTGTTTCCTCTATTTTTTGCCTTTCTCTACTTTCTTTCGTAGGCTATTCTCAAAAATCGATCATGATAGACGATTTTGAAGGCGACTTGAAAACTTGGGAAGCTGTGAATGATGAAACGCACATCTCCTTTGAAATTGTAGAAAATCCATCACCAGATAATGTGAACTCTTCTGAAAAAGTCCTAAAATGTACAAGGTTGGCAGGCTCTGTTAACTGGGCTGGTGTAATTCTTCGTGGTATTTATACGGTAAATATCGATTCTGACCCGAATGTGGGGTATGCCTATGCTTCTGTAAAGTTTAAAAAGGAGTCTAGAGGTGATGTCTCTTTTAAGGCAGAGGCTGGTCCTGGAGATGAAACTTATGAATCAAATAAGGAGTATCCGAATACTTCAGATTGGGTTGAGATGACTTTTGACTTAAGTGGAGCAACTTATGGTGAATATGGCGATTTCTTTGTGATGGTTGACCGTGACGAGGAGATTACTACGGATGAAGTTGTCTATATTGATGAAATAAAAATATTTAGAGAAGAAGCTCCGGATCCGATTGAAATTGATCCTAAATCTCAGGAAGGAACAGGAGAAAATGATGGTTATAAATTGGTTTGGGCTGATTTGTTTGATGATAACTATTTGAATACTGAAGTTTGGAATGTGGAAGTTCGAGGCGATGGTGGCGGTAATAATGAGCTCCAATATTATTCAAACAGAAATGTACGAGAGACAAAGGACGATGACGGAAATGGTTGCCTTGTCATTACGGCTAAGAAAGAGAGCTTGAATGGTAAAAACGCAACTTCTGGTCGTTTGACAACTCAAGGAAAAATGCGTTTCAAGTATGGAAAGTTAGAGGCTAGTATCAAGTTGCCAAAAACGGCTAATGGTCTTTGGCCTGCATTCTGGTTGTTAGGTGAAGATATTAATTATAACCAGTGGCCAAAATGTGGAGAGATTGATATTATGGAGATGGGAAATTCGGAGGCTTTCTCTTCTGGCAGACAGGAACGCTTCTTTAGCGGAGCTTGTCACTGGGGTCCATCTACAAGTGCACATGAGAGCACAACTCAGTCTGCAACATGGCCTTACTCATTGCAAGATGATAAATTCCATTTGTATACCATGTGTTGGGATGAGAATAAGTTGATGATGTATGTAGATAAGGATGTTTATCCAAATACGAATCCTTATTTTACTTTGAATATTAGTGATAGAAGTAGTGATCGTGCAGCTGGTACTTATTTCAACCATGACTTCTTTGTGCTATTTAATTTGGCTGTAGGAGGTGATTTTACTGGCATTTATGATATTAACGGTATTACAGCTTTGGCAAATTCTGAGGCTAAGATGTATGTGAATTACGTAAAAGTTTATCAAAAACAAGGAGACAATTCGACTTATAATGGTCCTAATTATGTTGGATTAGAAGAAATCGATGCAACAGAATCAGGATTGTCTGGTGTTATGTCTGGTGAAATTTATGATTTCTTTGGGAATAGAGTTCTTTGCTTTAAAAATAATGCAAACGACTGCTTGCAAAGCTTGAATGAGGGAGTTTATATCGTGAAGTTTGAAGACGGTAGTGCATTAAAGGTTTATAAAAAATAACAGAATAGATAAATCCTTCGAATTGTCAAGTAGAAGGATTTTTTATATGCGTTTAATAAAAAAAAGAAGTCCGCGATTTTCGCGGACTTCTTTTTTTCCTATAGTGTTGTTGATTAGTTCTGATCTTTTAAGATAACATCATGAGCACCTCCTTCAATGATAGAAGTAGATGAAACCAATGTGATTTTAGCGTTCTTTTGTAGCTCTTGGATGTCGAGAGATCCGCAGCTGCACATGGTAGCTTTGATTTTACCAAGTGTAAGTTCCAAATTGTCTTTCATCTTACCAGCGTAAGGAACGTAGCTGTCTACACCCTCTTCGAATTTAAGTGATGACTTACCTCCCATGTCGTAACGTTGCCAGTTTTTAGCACGATTAGAACCTTCTCCCCAGTATTCTTTAAGAATCCTGTTGCCGATGGTTAGCTTTTTAGAAGGAGACTCATCGAATCGAGCGAAGTATCTGCCCATCATCAAAAAGTCTGCTCCCATGGCCAATGCCAATACCATGTGGTAATCCTGAACCAAACCGCCATCGCTGCAGATCGGAATGTAAACGCCATGTTTCTTAGCGTATTCGTCACGAGCTTTAGCTACGTCGATGATAGAAGTAGCTTGTCCGCGACCAATACCTTTCTGCTCACGAGTGATACAGATTGAACCACCACCGATACCAACTTTGATGAAGTCTGCACCGGCATCTGCCAAGTAGTCGAAACCTTCTTTGTCTACAATATTTCCTGCTCCGACCTTTACTTTGTCACCGTATTTAGCTTTGATCCATTTGAGAGCTTCATATTGCCACTCGGAGAAACCGTCTGAAGAGTCAATGCAAAGAACATCAGCGCCGGCTTCTACAAGAGCAGGAACTCGCTCCATATAGTCACGACTGTTGATTCCGGCACCAACAAGCAACTTCTTGTTTCCGTCAGACAACTCGTATGGATTGTCGTGGTGACTGTCGTGGTCTTTTCTGAAAACAAAGTATGCTAAGTTTTCGTTATTGTCTATTATAGGAAGCGTGTTGAGCTTTTTGTCCCAAATGATCTTGTTTGCTTCTGAAAGCGTCATTCCAACTTTTCCTATTGTAAGCTTGCTGTACGGAGTCATGAAGTTCTTCACTGGCAGTGACAAGTCTTCTTTGTCAAATCTGTAGTCTCTGCTTGTGATAAGACCTAGTAATTTTCCGTTAGGAGTTCCGTCTGCTGTTACTCCGACAGTAGAGTGTCCTGTTGTTTGGATTAACTTGATAAGTTCTTCCAGGGAGGTGTCTGGTGTAACGTTAGTGTCACTTGTGACAAAACCAGCCTTAAATTTCTTTACTTTTCTTACCATCTCAGCCTGAGAATCGATAGGTTGAGAACCAAAGATGAAAGAAAGACCACCGTTACGAGCCAATTCTATGGCTAAACCCGAATCTGAAACTGACTGCATGATCGCAGAAACGAAAGGTATGTTCAAATTGATGGGCGATTTTTCTCCCACTTTAAATTTGACCAAAGGAGTCTGAAGAGTTACATTGTTTGGAGTACACTGCTTTGTGGTCAAACCGGGAATAAGAAGATATTCCCCAAAAGTTCTAGAAACTTCGTTAATGAATATAGCCATATATGATGCTTTTTTATCTTAAAAATGTAAATTTTGCAAATATAGTCATATTTTCGAACGTGTCAAAATCTAATATGCGTTGATGGACATATTTTTCTCAAAGAATAAGTTTTTGTTCAGAAAGGCAGAAAGGGATAATAATTAGAGTAGAAAAAGAAGTGGTGTTCGAATGATTTTTTATTTCACAATATTTTAAAAGTTTGCAATTTTCGATGGATTTGATTACTTTTGTCTTCATGAAAAGTGAAAGTGTTTTCGCAATCGCTTTTCGATTTCTAACGTTAAAAATCGGGGTTGACTGGATTTGACAGCGGGTAGAAAGGGTATGTAAGCATGCAGTGCGCTGGTGGCTAGCACTATAATATGGAGACCAAAAATTTAACTGGCGAAAATAATTACGCTCTTGCTGCTTAATCGAATTATAGTAGATTAACTTTATTCTTGCATTAGATGCAGGAACGAGACTTCTCCCGGATGCTAACGCCCTGAAGCGGTCCGATATTGAGGAGCAGACAAATCGGGGATAGCCGAGGTAGGCCTTGATGCTTCGGTGAAATTAAAGAGGATAAGGTTACGGTTGGTGGCTTCGGTCTTGCTGTAGCACGAAAATTAAGGCGGAGATAAGCATGTAGAAAGCATATTGTTTCCTCGTTTGGACGAGGGTTCGAATCCCTCCAGCTCCACGTAAATTAAGCTCTTGCAGAAATGTAAGAGCTTTTTTTATGAAAAATGTATTGTGATGCGTGTTCTAGATGCCTTGGGTCCTAAGTATATTCATTTCTAAATTGATAGATGAAATAAGGAGAAGTGAAAGTTCTTTTTATGACTTTCACTTCTCCTTATATAAATTAAACTTTTATGCTAGATATTCAACAATCTCTTTTGCAAAGTCAGAAAGTGTTGTGTCTCTGGCACCCATGATGATAATGACATCGCCTTCTTTGCATTCGTGTTTCAAGTAAGGGAGCATGTCTTTTCTGTTAGGGAAGAATTCTATGTTATTGTTTCTCTTTAACATCTCGGTTGCAACTTCGGTTGATGTATACTCTTTTGTTACTGTTCCGCCTGCATAGTATACGTCTGATAACAAGAAAACATCAGTTTTTCTCAATGCCTCAGGAATGTCAGTCTCAATCTCTTTGTGCATGAACTTCAAAGGCCCGAAGCCGTGAGGTTGGAACCAAGCAAAAACGCGTTTGCCAACAGCTTGGCTTGCCTTGATGGCGCAAACCACTTCAGCAGGATTGTGGGCAAAATCGTCGATGACATAGATGCCATTGGCAATGCCTGCGAGTTGGGTACGTCTATATATTCCTTTGTAGTTTTCTAGTGCTTTTGCGCAATCTTCGATGGTAAGTCCTACAGCCTGACATGCTGCTATGGCTGCGGTCGCATTCTCCATGTTATGTCTTCCTATTAATGGCATCTTAACCTCAATGTCGTTGCATTTGAAGCTGATGGAGAATCCTTCTTGTTTGAAGTCTGTACTCACAAATCCAGCCTCTTCGCCGTTAGAACTGAAGTCGAATGCTTTGTTTTGCGACAACTTTTTGCTCATAGGGTGTGAACGGTTGACGATGAATCTGCCAACTGTATGTTTTTTGAATTCGCTGAACAGTTCTAACAACTCGTCGTATTCTTTGTGGTCTCTGTCTACGTTTAAAAGAAGACTGATTTCGGAGATGTAGTTGACGATGGAACCGTCTGACTCGTCGGCTTCAATTACTAGCCATTCGCTGTCTCCAACCCAAGCGTTTCCTGGCAATCCTTTCTCTTGAAGAGATGTCAGTCCAGCACCGCTCATGATGGATGGCTTAACACCACATGTCTGAAGTATATGGAAAATCATGGCCGAGGTGGTTGATTTGCCTGATGTTCCACCAACGGCTATTGTCTTCTTTGTTTTGGAAATGGAAGCTAAAAGTTCAGAACGTTTCATGACGGGAATACCTAGCTGCCTAGCTTTTTTCAACTCGATATTAGTCTCTTCGATGGCAGTAGAGATGACGATTACATCAACATCTTTGTCAACTCCCGATGCATCTTGGAAGAAACAGTTGATGCCCATTTTTTCAAATTGCTCTTGAATGAGCATCTTCTTGTCTTGACTGAAAAGTCTGTCGCTACCTGAGACTTTCTTTCCGATACCTTTTAAATATTGCGCAATGGCGCTCATGCCAGTGCCTGCAATGCCTACAAAAAAGAAATGATTGTATTTTTCAAAAACTTCCATAATATTTATTTTTTTTATTTTCCGAAGAGCGTCTTAATCAGGTCAGGGCGATTCATCTTTCTCAAATCGTTCGTGATTTGGTTTCTGAATTCGTACTTATACCAGAAGAAAAACTTTCTCTGTTCCAATTTTTCTTGTGCGTTACGTGGGGTCCATACTTTCTCTAATGTGTATGGGTGAATGCCGGTGTAGTACATCTCTGTCGAAAGAGTCATTGGGGTAGGGGTGAAATCTTGAACCTGCTCCAATTTGAAGTCAAGCCGTTTTGTCTTGCAGGCAAGCTCTGCCATGTCTTCTTGCGTACAACCCGGATGACTGGAGATGAAGTAAGGAATTATCTGTTGATTCAGATTGAATTTTCTGTTTATTTGGTCGAATATCTTATTGAACTGTTCGAACAAAGTGAAGGATGGTTTTCTCATCATTTTCAAAACTCTGTCTGAAGTATGTTCCGGTGCTACTTTCAAACGTCCGGATACATGATTTGAAATCAGTTCTTCTGTATATTCCTGATGGCTCTTGTTTATTTTAGGGTCATCATCTTTTGCTAAAAGAAGGTCGTAACGGACTCCACTTCCAATGAAAGATTTCTTGATTCCGCTGATGCTGTCTACTCGTTTGTAGAGGTTGAGCAGGCGGGTGTGGTCCGTGTTCAAGTTTTTGCAGATGGTTGGTTGTATGCAGGAAAATCTCTTGCACTTCTCGCACAACTCTCTGTTGCGTCCCTCCATGCCGTACATGTTGGCCGAGGGTCCGCCCAAATCGCTTAGATAACCCTTGAAATCGGGTAGCTCTTTGATTTTTTGAATTTCGTGTATGATAGAATCTTCGCTTCTGGAGACGATGTGTTTGCCTTGGTGTGCAGAGATGGCACAGAAAGAGCAACCTCCAAAACAGCCTCGGTGGATGTTTACGGAGAATTTGATCATCTCGTAGGCGGGAATGGTCTTGCCATTGTATTTTGGATGGGGAAGTCTGGTGAACGGAAGCTCGAACGAAGCATCTAAATCTTCTCTTTTCATTGGAGGAAAAGGAGGGTTGATTACAACCGATGTCTGATCGTCAATGCCCTGGATAAGCCTGTTGGCTTTTATCTTGTTCGATTCTTCTTCGACAACCCTATAATTCTTGGCTTGTCTTTCTTTGTCTCTCTTGCACTCTTTGTGGCTAAAGAGAGTGAATGTCTCCGTATCTTTATATTCTGGGATGGCATCTGTCTTCGCCAAATATGCGGTCTGAGGAATGTCAGTCAGTTCGTCGAAACTTTTTCCTTCGTTCAGTTCTGCAATGATTTGTTTGAGCGGAAGCTCACCCATGCCGTAGATTAGCAAGTCAGCATTGCTGTCGACAAGGATGCATGGTTTTAATTCGTCGTCCCAATAGTCGTAATGGGTGACACGTCTCAAAGATGCTTCGATTCCTCCGATTACGATAGGAACATCAGGGAAGAGCTGCTTCAGAATTTTGCAGTAGGTGGTGGTTGCTCGGTCTGGACGGAAACCCGCTTTGCCGTTAGGTGAGTAGGCGTCGTCGGAACGCAATCTCTTGTTGGCGGTGTAGTGGTTTACCATTGAGTCCATACAACCTGCTGTTACTGCAAAGAATTTTCTAGGTCTGCCTAGCTTCTTGAAATCTCGGAGGTCGTCTCTCCAGTTGGGTTGGGGAACAAGGGCAACGCGGTAACCTTCGTGTTCGATAATACGCCCCACAACCGCACCAGCAAAAGAGGGGTGGTCTACGTATGCGTCGCCAGAGAAGAGGACAACGTCCACTTCGTCCCATTTGCGAATCTCCAACTCTTTTTTCGTGGTTGGAAGGAAGTCTGTCAACTGAACTTGTTTCATAGATACAAATGTACTAAAGTTCACTGTCTTCTTCAAATCAAAGGGAGGGTATAATTTGTAGTCGTTTATTTTTATAAAGATTTGTTTACGCTGAGAACCGCAGAAAATAAAAGACCTATGGGTCAATTTGCGTGGTGCAACATGCTCTAATCTGCGATAAATGCTGGTGGTTTGAGAGATTCAAAACATTCAGAGCCAAAATCGAGCAATGTAACTTCTCTATAGGTCAAA
>Ga0172378_10004717_pt1 | contig 12747 bp, 12 predicted proteins | sample GrowelOW332metaG_FD_119755 | JGI IMG/M metagenome (GOLD analysis project Ga0172378, IMG submission 119755) | Groundwater microbial communities from an aquifer near a municipal landfill in Southern Ontario, Canada - Pumphouse #3_1 metaG | ecosystem: Environmental > Aquatic > Deep subsurface >...
ATTGGAATATAAATAGAAGTATTGCACCAATAACAACAAACATAAGATCATATGTATTCATCTATTCAGCCCCCACATCTTCATTATAGTATTTTTCTCCACTTATTAGAAAATATGTATTAATAAGGATAATTCCATGTAATAATAATTGAACCCATAATTCATTAAGCATTTCCAAATAAGTCTCTGAACCTAATAAAAATTGAACTAACATTATCATTAAATATAATATAATACCAAATTGCAAAAATTTCTTATGGAAAGCTGATCTATCCATTCTATCTCTATAAACATTTTCAACAAGCATATCTATATCTTGTGACATGTTTTCTAAAGACTCACCAGCATCCTTTGAACCTTCATTGTTAATTTGAAGAAACAATTGATGCATGTTTTTTACAATATAGAAATTATATCTTTCATTCATATAATCTAAAGACTGCTCAATAGTACCATTGGTGTACGCTAAATCAATCATCATTTTAACATCACTTTTTACAGGATCCTCTAAAACACCAGAGTCATATACTCCCTCAATTGATTTAACAAAAGATTGTGTAGTAGCAAATTCCATGATTGTATTGGTTGTATATACCTGAATCTGTTCAAATATAAATTCACTATATAATCTTTTACATCTTAAATAAGTAAGATAAGGAATTACAGAAACAGCGCAAATAACATATATAGATGAGATAATTAAACTGTAGAAATATAAATATGATATTATTGCTGATGATATAGCAAATATAGCAATCTGTATTGTATATTGTTTTGCTGTATACTCTTGCCCTAAACTCTTTACCTTTTCTCTTATTACTTTAAAGGAGTAAGGTGCATATTTTTCATATACTCCCTGAAGATTTCTGGAAATATATTTATACACATTTTCTCCAGTTTCTTTACGATAAACTATAACAAAAACTGCTATTACAGCCACCAAAATGAAAACTAGATTTGTCATTCAAATTCCTCCTTTACTCTTCTATTCAAACTTCAACGTTTCTACTGATGAAGATGTATCAGCTGGTACATCAGCACTAGTAGGCGTAGTTGAATCACTACCATCTATTTTTAGTACCTCTTCTTGTGGAACTGAGTTTTGTACAGGTACAGTTGGAGTTACTGCTGGAGTAGTTGCTATTTGCTCACTTACTTCTGGAGTAACATTTTCCTCTTTACCAACATTAGCAGTTTTTTCTATAAATTCTTCTAATCCTAGTGCTGGTTCATTTCCTTCTTCAGAAGTATCCTTTATTTCATCAGGATTCAAATTAACACCTTGACCATCCAAATAACCTACTAAATATTTACTTGGCTTGTTTCTTACAACATTGCCAGTTGTAGTTTTTTTATAAATTTGATTATATTTTGCTTCATTTTCTTCATTTACATAAAATTCTGTAACTTCAGCTATTTCACGAATAAAATGTTTTGTTTGTTTATCTTGAAAACCTCTTATATATACACCAACTTGAATGTATCTATAAATTGACTTTAAAAACTGTTCAATATCTTGATTTGTTTCAAGTAAGCTATACATACGGTTTGGAATAGATACAGCTTTATCGGCATGTATTGTTGATAATATATAGTGACCTGAAGAAATAGAGTTACGAACCGCTTGAACAGCTTCAGCACTACGAACTTCGGAAAGTAGTATCCATTTGGGATTTTGTCTCATACAAGTAACAAGAACATCTGAATAAGATGCAATATTGTTTGTTTTCATTGCGACAATATCTCTTTGTGGAAAGATTTTATCCAAGTGAAGCTCTAAAGTATCCTCTATTGTAATCAATTTTTCATTAGTATACGTTTGGGCAGCTAGGTATTTAACAAACTCTGTTTTACCTGAACCAGTTTCTCCACAAACAATAATATTACAGTGACCATGAACACACTTGATTAAAAAATCAAGTATGTCAAGATCAACATATTTTTCTTTTAATAATTTGTCTTTTTCCAACCTTATTTTAGCTGGTGTTTTACGTATAACACATGCAATTCCATTTTTTGCAATTGAATCATGCACAAAGTTCATACGTAATTCAGCACTTTCTGAATCTAGAAATGGATGTGCCATGTTAAATGTTTTTCCCATTACATTAGAACATTGAAACGCAAGTTTTTCCATAAAGGCATTATTTACATTTGGATCTTCAATCCTGAAAATACCTTTTGATAATGTTTTCAACCAAACTTGTCCACCATTACTGTATGAAATATCGGTAATATCATCATCTTTTAAATATTTTTCAATTGCGCCAAAATCTATTTGGGAGAACATATTTTCTTCCATGACTTACCACCCCTTATTCTTCTGTTTTTGTATCACTAGTATCAGTTGTTTTATCTGCTGCATCAGCTTTTTTATCTGTTGTATCAGTTTCTTTTGCTGTTGTATCAGTATCTTCAGTAGTTGAACCTTCTTGTCCTTCAAGAACAATAGTTTTCGAATTAACGAATTCTTTTAAGTATTCTGTACTTACGCGAGTTTCTCCTTCGCTAGCAAGTGTACCACCATGTGGAACCGGTATTAATTCAACACCGCTTAAATAGCTTGCTTTTCTAAGTAATACATGTATATCGTCTGATAATCCAAAGATTAAATATGCAGGAGTTCTTTCTTCTGAACTATCCTCAAATACATCATTACCTTGTGCATCTTTTACTGCTACTACAGTAACATCAGCAAGTAATTTTCCAAACATAATTTTATTATCTGTGTCTGCTGCTTTCATATATATGTCTATTTTACTTCCTGGATAAATCGAATTTCCATATGTTGTTTCGAGAGTGACAGGGAACATATAAGGAATTTGATCATCAGCTATATCAAAGAAAGCTGAATCTGGTAATTCACTTTTAGTAATTAATGCTTCTTTATAAAACATACTTCCTGTAGGAATAACGGTATTTACATTAGAGTACATACCAATAATCATATTACTGTTTGTAAATACATTCGCTACTACAGCAATATTTGGCACCTCTATAGTAGTAATCATAGCAGCAGTAATTTGTGTTCTAGGTTGTATTGTTTCTGAAGCTACTGGAACTTCTGTAGGTGTTACAGCATTAGTTACTTGAGAACTATACCCCCAATATAATAATGCTAATACAGCAATTACGCCAATAATTGTGACTGTATTTTTGTTTTTAAAAAATCTTTTTAGTTTGTTAACAAAATCGTTCATAAACCTCTTCCTTTCTTCTATTAATATGGTGTTTCTATAATGGCATCTAAAGTGTTACTTATAGTATAATCAATAAGTTCTTCAGATTTTTTACCACCGCCAGAAACAAGTGTTCCTGTTTCGAGAGTACTAATTTTAATACTAACCTTAGGTGGTAGCTCATTAACGTCATAAATTTTCACTTTATATGTCCTTGATAGAGAAGCATTTTGGGAGAACCTTCTTAGAAAGTTCTCTACAAATTTTTCTCTATCTATACGTATAGTCTCATCTTCTCTATAAGCAGTTACATCAAGAGCATCAAACATAGCTCCTTTTACTGACTCATCAAGTAGAGTCATTAGTTGCTCATCAGTATTGGTAAGAGTTTGAAATAAGAAAATAAATCCTATTGCAATCATCCCAAGTACCACTATAAAATATGCCCAAAACGATTCTTTCATTTTTTATTCCTCCTTACCATGTAACTGTGTTGCCACAGCTTGAATATCCTGTGCCTAAAATTACACATTCTTTTAATATCCAACTTCTTATAATTGAGTTTGTTCGATTCTTTGATTTGCTTTCAGCTAAATTCTTCTTACATCTTAAAGTATAATCAGAGTAACTTGAAGATGATGTCATAGCATAACTTTCATTATAGCCATTGTGAGCTGAACTTTCACCAGAATCAAAATCAATTTCCCAAGTAAGTGCATTATTTGCAAAAATAATTAAACCTGAATAAGTAAAACTTACAATGCCTGTAAATTTTTTCTGTTCCTCATTATTTTCTATCATCATATTTTCCACCTACTTAACACTTAAATCAAAGTTATCTTTTTTTCTAAAAATAGCAATACCAACTGCAGATAATAACACGATACTACCAAAAATTGGAATATCATATTTTGTTAAAAACTCCATTATCTTAATAAAGATTTGATATTGATCTTCAGGTTTTTCTTCATCTGGCGGAGTTTCATCCACTTCTAAACTTTTTATATATTCTTTTACGTTCTTGGTGAATTCTTCTTCTGTTGCGTTAATATTAACCCATTTTTGACAATATTTATAATCTGGAACCTTCTTACACAACGCATTTGTATAATACTTGTTGTAACTTGGTGTAGTGACATAAAATTCATAAACTAATGTCCCTTTACACCAATCACCAGTATTTCCGAATGCTACAAAGTGATAAGATTTTCCTTCTGATAAGCCATTAATTATAACTTGATTATTACTATCACCATAATATATAGTTCCTATTTTGTTATAATAATCATCAACTTTCATTATATATATGTCGCTAATTACATTACTAATAGTTGCAGTAAAATCAACATTGCCATAACCTGTGGTCGGCATATTTTCTACATAGTCATACTTTGTCGTTATATTGCTTGCAATTTTCTTCAATCTTGATGTGTTGGTTACTGAACATTCTTCAGCTCTCGCAATGTTGGGTATGAAAACAAGCATAATAAATATCAAAGCATATTTTAGTTGTTTCATTTACACACCCTCCATTATTAAATTATACCATATTTATTCATTTTCTTATATATTTTTTAGTCTATTTTATTGTATATTTATATTGTATATTTCTAATGTTAATAAGTAAGTAAATTTCATCTGCTTTTAATGCATTTTCATTTATTTCTAAATAATAATCATCATTTGTTGAAACTCTATAGGCAGTTGCCCTTGAAAAGCCATTGTTTGTAGTATATGTTTTTCCATCAATTTTATAAACAAGTACTCCAAAATAATTTATTAAGCTATATGGACTATATATATTATTAATAGCAATATTTTTGTCCATTTCCATTGTTGCATTTATTTTAAGTAAAATTTTATTATAATTAGCATTAACTAATGGTTTTAAATACTCTACTGATGGATAGCATACTTCATTGCTAATACAGTATTTATATTTTAGGGCATATTCTTTTGCCATATCAAATGAATTGATAGTTAATGATGATGTGCCTAGTGTATCTTTGTTTAATTGTATTTTTTCGCCTATTTTAGCATCGACTGTATTATCATTTTCATCTAAATTAATTGGGCTCAAATCAACTCTAATATATTTTGGATTTAATTTATTTTCTTTTATTTCTATATCATTAATATATTTAAATTGCATAGCTTTTTCAATATCGTTGCTTGGTATCTCATATACTAAAAGGATTTTCTCGAATTCTGTACTTATTTCTTCATTGTAGTAAGTTTGCCCTAAATCAAATATTGCCGATTTATATTCTACCTTTGTAGGAAAATAGGTATTATTATCAACAACCATTTCTGCTTTTGCTGTATTAAATACTTGGTTTCTTGATGGTGCTTTTATATATAATTCCACTATCAACAAAGCTGTATCATCAGAAGTTATTTTTACATCACGATAATTTTCCTGTGTTATATAAGATTTTGTAACCCCCATATTAAATGTCCCTGCTAGAAATGTGTTGCCTTCATTATAAACAACATTATAAATATTCAAATTCATATAAGATAAAAAGACTATTGCAGATATGGCTATCAATATAAACATATCTATTAAAAATTTGTTTTCCACATATATATATTTCGCATATCTCTTATTTTTATTAAAAATTCTCTTTATTACATTTGTTTCAACATTAACATTAACTTCAAATTCTTCATTATCTTCTTCTTGAACGTCAAGTTCCATTAAATCTTTTCCAAAGTCAAACTTCTTTATATCAAGTCCAACTGCTCTAATGAAAGAAAGAATCATTGATATCACTTGAATAGCTAACAATATTAATGCAATATCATGAACAAGTTTTAATTCTTTTAGTTCACTAATATTTGTTTCAATATAGTTAAATTGATTATATAAATAACTATATATTGCTACGGTAGCCCCATAAAAACCTATGTTTAATACGTAAAATAGTTTTGGTTTCTTTTTTCTAATCATTACAACTAATAAAACAATTAGTAACGCAATTATAATTCCTGGCAATAGAAACATTTGTGTATTAAATAATTCTCCAGTTATATCCTTCTCTGTTGCAAGCATTTTTGTTTGCATAAATGCTTTAATATAGTCGTATATAAGGTAAGTCTTGTATACCAAATAAATCATACAAACAGTAATGATTGTATGAATTAATTTAAAATTTTTAATTAGTATGGCATACGGTTTACGTAGTATCATTATATCTCCCCTTATTATATATTTATTATACCTTATTTTCAAATAAAAAAAAAGATTTATTAACTAAATCTTTTTCATAATTTTAATTACCAAGCAACAGTATTACCACATTTAGTATACCCGCTTCCAGATATTGCGCAGCCTTTTATGCCCCAATTTCTTATTATAGAACTTGTACATTGACCAGCTTTACTTCCATCCGATTTTGTTTTACAAGCTAATGTAAAGTCAGAATATCCTACAGTTGCAAAAACTTGTTTTGCTGTTCCTTTGTAGTACCATTCTTTAGTATTACTTCTTGCAGTATTGTATTGTTGAATTTTTCTCATTAACGCAGGAGTTAATGTTACTTCATACATTGGTTGCAATTTATATAGTTCATAATATGAAACTCCTCTATTATTGTATATATATTTGCTTATTGCATCTGTTCCACTAGCAGTAGCCCAGTTTGTTCCTGCTGCTCTTAAATTCGTTGTTGTAGCATTTTGACCCGGGAAAGGATAATATAAAGAAATTGTTCTATATATTAAATCTGATCCACTAGGATTTCCACCACTGCCACCGTTGCCACCGCAACTCTTATCGCAACTATTTTCACCACATATAATCGTTTTATTACAACTAATCTTATAAGTACAATTAAACTTAGTATCTGCATGATAAGATACATTATTAAAGTTTGTTGTTCCAATAATATATGAATTAAATTTATTGTTGTTTCCATATGTTGTTGTATTTATATAATAATTATAATCTCCTGGCTTCGTAGAATAATGAATAGGCAAATTACTAAAAGGTACATAGTCATAATTTGTCGTAGGTGTTGATGAAGAAAAACCACTTGGTTTATCAACATAATTATTAAGCCCATCTGGCAAAGTATATGAATAATTTCGTTTTGTAATTTGTTCAAACCAAGCATTTGTTGGATATGAATACTGACTAACTCTACCACATCCAGTTTTTGTAACGCCATGGCCGCAGTTATAATAATTAATTAAACTTGCATATCCGCGAACTGAAGTAGAATCTGTATTGTATGTAGATGTCTCATTAGATGCATCACTACTTACAGAATTACTATATGTTAGAGTAGAGGTATTCTTTGACCCAGTACTGTTACCAGAACTAAAGTATTCAGTAGAAGAATTAGCAGAACCTGCTGCTTTCAAAGTATATGTATTTTTATATAAAACATCATTATAAGTAAATGTTACATTTGGCTTAAATTCTTTATATGTCTTGTAAAAATTATTACATCTTTTTAATTCTGCTAGTAAATTATCTCTATCTACTATAGCTTGTTCATATGCTGCTTTTAATGAGCCAGCATTTTTTAAACTCACCTTTGAAGTACATGAAGAACCACATCTTGAAGTACAACCGCAACTACCATCTGATATTCCGGTTGATCTAGAGAAAGTTGCTCCACTATAAGTTTTATTATTATATGTATAGTAAGTTCCGGATCTGGATTGAGAACACGAATCATGTGAAGAACAATATGTTGATGTATGACAAGACCTAGTTGCACCAGTACCTGAACAAGTTGTTCTTGTACTATACCCTGTACACCAACTATCTGTACATGTTTGACTCCATGAATGACTAGTAGCATTACTTATAACTTCATTTTGAAGTTCCGCATACTGCCAATTGTCATAAGCAACAAGTACAGCACGATCAGCTGCCTGAAAATCACTAACAAACTGAGCAACATCAATAACTCCATCATCACTACTTGTTTGCGAAGTGACACGGCATGTGCTTGTTCCTTTATATGATATTGGTCCAATTTTTTGATAACCGGATGCTGTATTTATTGTAAAATATGTTCCAGCATCTGCATATGCACCAGTACCAGGTAATTGATATTCAATTTTTTCTTCACAATATATTGAACAATATTTATTTGAAAAACTTGAAAATAAATAATTGTTTCTTACTGTAGTATCTCTATTTGACTGCGTACTAGTGAAAACACATTTCCAACTTGCACTGTCTGAAACTAAACCATTAACACCAGTTGCACACGTAGAAGGTACATTTTTTGTAAAAGTATATTCATTTGTGCAAGTATCAACTGGTATACTATGACATCCAGCATTATTTAATTGGGATTGTGTCATCGGAGTTTTAATCTTAGTAGAATCATGGTTGGCAGCATCTGACGAATACTCTATATCATAAAGATCGCAGCAGTACTTCACACCATCTGATGCCGGGTTACAAGGAGTATTAGTTGTGGGAACATCAACTGGCCATGTAAACATATTTAATCCATATCCTGAACTATCGTTTGCAATTGTTGAAGCCCCGGCATATGAACTTGTTTGTCCTACAGAAAAGCCGATATCTTTTTTAGTTAAGTACATTGCAGTAGACACACCTATTTTTGTATCATTAGAATTCCATACATCATATGTACCAAATATATTTTTTACTGTGCCTAATCTAATTGAGTTACTACTACCATACAAACCAGTTAGTATTGGTTGTATAACAATTCTAAAACCTTTTGTCCCCCCTGTTGATTGATGGCACTCTGGAAGAGAATTACCATAACCATGTGTTTTACAATATTGTGTCATCCAATTTTTTAAAAGGGTATTATTTGCATCATCAGATGCTAATGATACACCGGTAATATTTCTAAATAACTGGCGAAAATTACCTATATTATCATAAAAGAAAGATCTGGCTGGACCAGCAATACCACCGCGTGTACTCGTTGGAAACCCTGATAAAGGATAAATTGTTTTACCAGAAAAGAAACCCATTCCTGTATAATAAGAAATATTCCCGTTAGCGTATATTTTACTGTCGTTTATTCTAACCCCACCGTTTAATCCTGTCTTGCTTGGAAAATAGTATAATGCGACTTCTAATATAACATGATTTTTAACGTCCCATATACATAACTGTGAACTACCTTGATTACAAAAACAATTTGACTGACCTTTGCAGCCAACAGATGCAGTCCCGGAACCATTATATTCATCAGCATGTACATTAACTACGCAAAAAAATATTGCAACAATAGTTAATGAGAAAAGGCTTAATATCTTTGTATATTTTTTTGATTTTCGTATTATCATTTTCTTGACTCCTTAATTTTAAATAAAAGAAATTAATAGTTCATAAGATTAGTCATTTATCTTTTATCTTTACTATACAACCATTATACCCTATTTATTTTAAAAAAAAAAGATTTAATTACACTAAATCTTCTTTTCTAGATAATAATTTCTTAATTCTTTAAATCTTTGATAATGCATTACTTCTCTTTGCCTTAAAAATAAAAGTGGTGCTATTAAATCAATATCGTTTGTTAAATCAATAAGATGCTCATATGTAGCCCTTGCTCTTTGTTCAGAAGCCATATCGCTTTCTAAATCTGCTATATAATCACCTGTAGTAGCTATATATGCAGTAGTAAATGGTTCGCCTGATGGGCTAGCTGGAAATGGTGAATTATCATGCATAGTAAACATTTCACCTAATCCATATTTTTTCATTTCATCTGGTGAAGCATCCTTTGTAAGTTGACATATCATTGTCGCTATCATTTCAACATGACCAAATTCTTCAGTTGCAATATCAGTAAGAAGGGCTTTTCCCTTATCATCTGGCATAGTGTACCTTTGATTTAAATATTGAAGTGAAGCACTAAGTTCTGAATCTGGTCCTCCATATTGCGCCATTAAATATTTTGCCATTTTTAAATCTTTATTTCTAATATTAACAGGATATACTAATTTCTTTTCATATTTCCACATTATTTATTTACCTCCCAAGGCCAAGGTGAATTAATCCAATCCCATCTGTTTCCTTTAAGAGCATCACTATCTAATAATATTGGACCATATTTATTTTGGTAAACATTCATAAAATCTTTGTATTGTTTTAAATAGTAATTATATAATTCAATCATTTTACTATCACTTGGATTTAAGTCTAAATATAAATTTAAATCCTGCATTGCAAATTCAAGTGAATCAATATTTGTTAGTATTTCTGCTTGTTCATTACTTGGATTAATATCTATAGGATTGTTCACTCTATATGAGTTGTACAAATCAGGAAACAAATTTCCTCTTATAAATCCTTGATATGGATCATATAATTCTTTTGCTTTTTCTGTCTGTTGATTATAATTTGGTTGATTATAATTATTATTTACATAATTATAATAATCTCTATAGTTATTCATACTATTTTCCCCCTCATTTTATAGTATGAATAACTATATTTTTTGTATAGGCAAATTAAATTATGATATAATGTACTAGGTGATTATATGAAAAAAGAACTTATTTTAAGCCTTAGTATTTTAATCTTCATGCTGACAGGTTGCACAAAAAGTCATACTTTTCTTAAAAATGTTACCAGTGTAAATTATAAAAATGTTGTTTTGTTAGAAAATGATATGATTGATGTCGTTGAAAAATTAAATGAAATTGATTTTAATACCGAATCAGCCATTGATATTTTAAAAGAAGATACAAGTCCACTTATTATAGAAAATAATAATACAAAATATGAATTTATATTTGTTGATGGTAACATCTGTTACAAAACCTTAGGTTCAACTACTGGCAGTTATTCATGTGGAAAAGCAAAAGAAATTGAATCAAATCTAGAAGAACTTTATAATACATATACTTCAGAAAAATTTAAAATTACCTTTGATAGTAATTATACTAAAGATGATGGTACACTAGTAGATTATGAGGATACTAATGAATCAATAGTAATTGAGCTCAACGAAGAAGTTAAATCTGTTTGTATATATAAAAGTGAACTAGATGATGAAGGTAATGTTATTTCTGGAGATGTTATTTATAAAGTAGAAAATACTGCCAAAAAATTAATTGTCAAAACTACGCCATCTGAAACTGTTCCTAAAATGTTGATTAGAATTATCAATAAATGCGGTGTTAGTTTTGTGTATATGCCTACTTACAATGGTAAAACTGGAGAAATTAATTTTTATAGTCCAACCAGTTCATAAAAAAAACTAGATTACTCTAGTTTTTTTATATGTCAATTTCCTCTTCATCTACAATTGCTAAATCATCCATATCTTCTTCATCATCAAGATCTAAATCTTCATCTTCGATAGGCTCTTCAACATCTGTTGTTTCTTCTTCTGCTTCAGCTGCTTCTTCCTCTTCTTCAAAATCATCTATTTCAATTTCTTCTTCATCGTCATCATCTATGCTGATTTTGACAGCATGATTATCTCTTAAATCCCATTCGACTGTATCTAATAAAATAAATCTTTTATCTGTAGTTAACGAAGTATAAAACTCGCCAATTTTGTCTGTATATTCTTGTTCGGTATACCCTAATAAAGAACATATTTTTTTGAATATGTTTAGTGTATTCATTGGCTTATTATTTTCTTTTAATAATAAAGCTGTTAAATCACAATTAGAAAGCAATTCTAATTCTGCTTTTGTCATATCTTCTATTTTCATAAAATCCTCCTACAATATATACGCCAGATTTAATTCTACCACATTTTTCATGTGTGTCAATACTTTTTTTGACAGTTATATAATATGCATTATTTCTAAATAAATACCACTACATCATAGAAGGTATTTCAATGCCTAATAAGTAAAGCATTTCTTTGATTATTTTGTTAGATATGCTCAAGATAAACAACCAATCATTTTTGTTGATTTTATCTTTCATATTGGCAATATGATTGTTTTGATAAAAAACATTACATGCTACACACAAATTATATACATATTCCGCAATATAATTTGGTTTTCTTTCATAGAATGCTGAATTAACTGCATCTATATAATCAAGCATCTTAATTCTTAAGTCACGATCAAACTTATTATATATATTATTTGTTAAAGTTAAATCAATATGTTCTTCTTTTAATATTTTATTGATTCTTAAATAAGTATATAAAATATATGGTCCTGTTTTGCCAGATACATCTGAAAACTTATTTAAATCAAAAATGTAATCTTTATCACGAGAATTTTGTAAATCTGCAAATTTCAAAATAGAATTAACTATTTTATCCACATCTTCACGAGGCATGTCTTTGTTACTTTCTTTTTTGCTAATAAATATTTCCCTTGCTGTTTCAAATAAGCCTTCTAATTTAGGATTATCACCATTTCTTGTTTTATAAGGTTTTCCATCTTCACCATTAACAGTTCCATAACCTAAATGTTCTAAACTGCTATATGGCATAAGATCACCTAAATCACTAGCTCTGAATACTTGTTCAAAATGTAAGGCCTGTCTACTATCAACTACGTATAAAATATGATCAGGATTAAAGTCTTCTTTTCTTTGAAGGATAGTAGCTAGATCGGTTGAAGCATATAAGTAAGCTCC
>Ga0172378_10004718_pt1 | contig 12747 bp, 10 predicted proteins | sample GrowelOW332metaG_FD_119755 | JGI IMG/M metagenome (GOLD analysis project Ga0172378, IMG submission 119755) | Groundwater microbial communities from an aquifer near a municipal landfill in Southern Ontario, Canada - Pumphouse #3_1 metaG | ecosystem: Environmental > Aquatic > Deep subsurface >...
CTGGCGCTTGAGCCCAAGCTATGCCACAGGAAAACAGAACTAAAAACAAACAAAACTGACGTAAACTTTTTGTATTCATTGCTATTCTTAATTAATAATTAACTTCTAAATCTCTTCGCAAAGGGCGTCAAAGATATAAAAAAGAATAGTTAATACGGTAAATAAAGGTATGACTTTTCTAACAAAATTTATTAAATCATAAATTAAGCCACATTTTAACTAAAAAAAATCGGTTTAAAGCGATGAAGCAAGACGAATAGCATCTTTCTCTAATACAATTTTCTGATGCTTATACAGTTCACCAACTGCACGTTTAAAAGTTTTTTTACTCACTTCAAACGTATCATAAATTGTATCGGCAGGACTCCTGTCGGTAAGAGGTATGCTTCCCCCATTGGAAACAATATATTCTAGCAATCGTTCGGCAAAGAGAGAAACGTTTCTTGCACCAGATGGTTGCAAACGCAAATCAATCTTTCCATCGGGACGCACATATTTAACATAACCAACTACGCGGTCGCCCGTAGATAAATCTTGGAACAATTCATTATCATAAATCAAGCCACTGAACGAATTGTCTACAATAGCCTTAAATCCTAAATCGGTTTTCTGCTGAATCAACAATTCGACCTTGTCATTTGTTGCATAGGGAGGTTCTTCTGTCGATAGATAGCGTTCCACCTTAGCAGAAGCAACTATTCGATAACTCTCTTCATCAACATGGGCATGAATAATATATTTACGACCAACTTTCATCTCCATTTTTTGCTCGCGAAAAGGAACAAATAAATCTTTCATCAAGCCCCAGTTTAAGAAGGCACCAAACTGGTTCACCCATGCCACTTCGAGGTATGCAAATTGTCCTACCTCAACATAGGGGGTTAGATTCGTTGCGATTAAACGCTCCTCAATATCTAGATAAATAAATACCGACAAAAAGCTACCAACTTCACAATCTTCTGGCACATAACGAGTTGGAAGCAGGATTTCTCCCGATTCGCCACCATCTAAATAAACACCAAAATCAACCTCTTTAACAACTTCTAAAACGTTAAATTTACCAAGTTCCACCTGCATATACCTATTTTTTGTTCAAAGATAGATAAATAATTATACCTTTGCAGTAAAATAATAAAAATACTTCTATTTTATGAACAATTTTATTTTCCAAAATCCCACACGATTAATTTTCGGAGAAGGGATGATAGCACAACTAGCAAATGAGATTCCTGTTGATAAAAAGATCATGGTTACTTTTGGTGGAGGCAGTGTGAAAAAGAACGGCATCTACGAGCAAGTTATCAGTGCACTAGAAGGAAAAGACTGTATCGAATATTGGGGCATCGAATCGAATCCTACCATTGAGACACTGAGAAAAGCAATCGAAGTAGGAAAAAAAGAAAAAGTAGACTTTCTTCTTGCTGTTGGTGGCGGATCCGTTATTGATGGAACTAAACTTATAGCAGCTGGATTACTTTATGATGGAGATGCTTGGGATATCGTACTCAAGGGAGAAGCTCAAGAGACCATACCAATGGGTACCATCTTAACAATGCCAGCTACCGGTTCAGAGATGAACAACGGAGCTGTTATATCTAAAAAAGAAAGCAAAGAAAAATATGCATTTCGTAGTTGTTACCCAACCTTTTCCATCCTAGACCCTACAGCAACCTACTCCTTGCCACCCTATCAAGTAGCATGTGGTATAGCAGATGCATTTGTACATGTTATGGAGCAATACCTAACAAAAACAAATGAGTCGCGCATGATGGACCGATGGGCAGAGGGCATTTTAATGATGCTCACACAAATAGCACCATTAATCAAGGAAAACCAACAAGACTACGACCTAATGTCAGAGTTTATGCTTGGCGCAACAATGGGATTGAATGGTTTTATCTCCATGGGTGTTTCACAAGACTGGTCTACACACATGATTGGTCATGAGTTAACGGCACTAAAAGAGGTTACTCACGGAGCATCACTAGCCATCGTTTTCCCAGGACTACTTCGTACGCTTGTGGATAAGAAGAAAGCCAAATTGATTCAATATGGCGAACGTATCTGGGGTATCACCTCTGGTTTACCAGAAACAAGAGCGCAACAAGCGATTGATAAAACGGAAGATTTTTTCCGCAGCCTAGGCTTACAAACACGTCTAAGTGAGGTGAACATTGCAGAGGATACCATCAACGAGATTGAACGCCGCTTTAACGAAAGAGAAGTTGCTTGCGGAGAAGATAAAGATGTCACTGGAACTGTGGTTAAAGAGATATTACTAAAATGTATGTAAAGAGATAATACGCTTAATATACCGTAGATAGCCCAGATAAGTTAAATTTATCTGGGCTATCTTTTTTAAAGACAACGCAATACGACGTCATTCTGCTGCACAAACAAAGACGTTGCACAGCTGCAAAGAAAAGCAATGAAAACAGCAGTTATTCTCCATCCATCCAAAAGAGTCTATACGTCTAAAGAGTAAACAGAAGTAGAAAAAAAACAGCTGTTGGTTACAAAAAAAAATCACACCCTATTCACAGAAGTGAACAAAAAAAAGAATTAGATTTAAGCAAATCGACGTTCTATAACCGTATGCAGCAACAAACGATTAATTTGTTAACAATCTGTTAATAACTATCTCTTAAAAAAGAGATAATTAATGTGGATATTACCGCATTAATACCTACCTTTACACCTAGTATAATTTATAATTAAACCAGCTTTTTCTCCTCAGAAAAAAAGGAACGGCATTTAAAATGAGGAGTATAGGCTCAAATTAAAGAGCATTCATCCATAATGACAACAAACGATAAACAAACCACCAACTACCACATACCTGTCTTACTAGAAGCAAGCATCCAGGCACTGAACATACATCCAGAAGGAATCTATGTGGATACCACTTTTGGAGGCGGTGGACACTCTAGAGCAATACTAGAGGCGATGGGAGATACCGGTCATCTTTACTCTTTTGATCAAGACTTGGATGCAATAAAAAACTGTATTGACAATCCACGTTTCACTTTTGTAAGAAGTAACTTTAAATATTTAAGAAACTTTCTAAAGTATCATGGCGTAGAGCAAGTAGATGGAATCTTAGCCGATCTAGGCGTATCCTCTCATCATCTTGACGAGGCAGAAAGAGGGTTTTCTTTTCGTTTTGATGCACCGCTTGACATGCGGATGAATAAACGAGCACAGAAAACAGCAGCAGAGATTGTCAACACCTACGAAGAGAGACAACTAGCCACACTTTTCTATCTCTATGGAGAGATTAAAGAGAGTAGAAGATTAGCAGCTAAGATTGTTAGAGAACGTGCGGTAGCCCGTATTGAAACAACCCATCAATTGGTCGAACTAACGCGCTCTTTATTTGGAAGAGAACGAGAGAAAAAAGAGATGGCTAAGATGTTTCAAGCATTACGCATTGAGGTGAATGAGGAGATGGATGCATTAAAAGAGATGCTACAAGCAACCATCAAGGTACTTAAGCCAGGTGGACGACTAGTCGTTATCACTTATCACTCTTTAGAAGACCGTATTGTTAAGAACATTATGAAATCAGGAAACATAGAGGGCATCATTTCACAAGATTTTTATGGAAACAGAACCTCTCCTTTTAAAATTATTTCAAAGAAAATAATCCTACCTAGCGAAGAGGAGATGAATCAAAATCCTCGCTCCAGGAGTGCTAAGCTGCGTGTTGTAGAAAAGATTTAAAAACATCGTTCTGATTATTAGTGTATGAGATTCCATTTTAGAAAAAGTAAAAAGAAAGACACAATAAGGGTTGAGAAGCAAAAACAACCTACAAAATTGACCTTTTCAAAGATCATATTGGGCGATGCGCTAGATAGCGAAGCGGTTAGAAAGCAAGCCGGACTGATCTTCTTGATGGGTGTTTTGTCCATTTTTTATATCGGGAACCGTTACGGTAGTCAACACGACCAGATTGTTATTCAAAAACTAAAATCAGAACTCGTTACCAAGAAATATGACGCCCTTGCTAAATCGGCGCAACTAATGCAACTCACAAGACGAACAAACATAGAGTCACTGCTAAAGAAATATCATAGTGAGGTTAAACCAAGTAAATTGCCTCCCTTTGTTATAACATCTAAAGAGAAGATAGATGAATAATTTAGGACACCGAAAGAAAGAAACAACTGCACGCTTTTTAGTTATTGTTGTCTTGTTTACACTCGTTGCTTTAGCCATTATTGGTAAAGCAGCCTATATCATGTTTGGAGAAAGAGCCAAATGGGAGCAAGCTGCCAGCCGTTTCACCAAAGATAGTATCGAGATTCAACCACACCGAGGAAACATTCTCTCCACTAGTGGAAAAGTGTTAGCAAGCAGTATGCCTCGCTACAAAATCTATATGGATTTTATGGTAACTGCTGCCAATAAAAGACAACAGGAGAAATACCAACAGAAACGCGACTCTATCTTATGGAAAAACATAGACCGCATCAGCTTGGGACTGCACTTAATTTTTCCAGACAAAAGCACCAGACATTTCAAACAGCTATTAATCACCGGACGCAAAGAGAACAAACGAAACCTACTACTCTACCCCAAACGTATCTCCTATCTGGAACTAAAAGAGATAAAGAAACTACCTCTATTCTCCTTGAGTAGTTATAGTGGCGGTTTTCACTACGAAACCTTTAACAATCGTGTTCGTCTATTTGGCTCTATGGCAGAACGTACCATTGGCAAGATAAAAAATCCGGCTCCCAATAAAGACTCCGCCATCTGTGGTATAGAGTACTCCTTCGATTCCATCTTAAGAGGAAAACCGGGCATAAAACACAAACAGAAAGTGATGAATAAATACATCGACTTCATCGATAAAGAACCTATAGATGGAGATGATGTGGTTTGTACCATCAATGTGGAGATGCAAGATATTGCAGAAGAAGCCCTCCGCAGTAAGCTCGAGGAGATTGGTGCAATCTCTGGATTAGCGCTTCTGATGGAGGTAAAAACAGGAGATATTAAAGCAATCGTAAATCTTGAACGAGCAGGGAATGGAAAATATTACGAACGTACAAACAATGCATTAAGAAATCTTTCTGAACCCGGTTCTACTTTTAAAGTAGCCTCTGTTATGGTGGCGTTAGAAGATGGGGAGATAACACCTGATGCTGGTTTTGACACAGGCAACGGTATAAAAGAGATGTATGGCAGAAAGATGCGCGACTATAACTGGGGCAGAGGTGGTTTTGGCTATTTAACGGTAGAAGAAACACTTATGTTCTCCTCTAATATTGGTGTCTCAGGTATTATAGACGAGCATTATAAAAATAAACCGGGAAAATTTGTAGACGGGCTTTATCGTATGGGACTAAACACCCCACTCCATTTACAACTAGCTGGTGCAGCTAACCCCTATATTCCACATCCTAAAGATAAGACCTATTGGGATTTGACACGTTTACCCTGGATGTCTATAGGATATAACACACAGATACCCGCCATCAATCTATTGACCTTCTATAATGCAATAGCTAACAACGGAACAATGGTTAAACCTCGTTTTGTTACACGCATAGAGAAAGATGGTGTTGTATTAAAAGAATACCCCGTAGAAGTTATTATTCCACAAATCTGTTCTAAAAAGACACTGCGAGAGATTAGAAAAATGATTCGAGCGGTGGTAAGTAGAGGTATAGCAAAAAAAATAGATAGTGAATTCTTTCCCATAGCTGGTAAAACAGGTACGGCTCTTTTATCTAAAGGAAGCATTGGTTACAAAGTGGGAAGAGTAAGCTATTATGTAAGCTTTTGTGGCTATTTCCCCGCGGATAATCCTAAATACAGCTGTATCGTAGGTATTCGAAAACAGGGAGTTGCTTCTGGAGGTGGAATGGCAGGACCTGTCTTTAAGAAAATAGCAGAAGAAGCCTATGCCATGGACCTAAGAGAACGAATTATGCCCTCAAAGCCTATCAGAGAACCCAAAATAAGCAGCAATGAGCAAAGGCTATACGCCCCGGCCTATGACACCTTAAGAATCCATAGCGATTCCTGCTGGATAGTGCCCCGTGTGATTGGTCTTAGCGCTACGGATGCCACCTTCTTACTCAAAAAAGAGGGCTATGCTGTACAAATTATAGGAAAAGGAAAAGTACACAAACAATACCTTACTACAAAAGCTAGAAAAGAAATAACAATAGAGCTAAACTAAACAGACATGAGAATTTTAAGAGATTTATTAAAACGGACACACGTTGTAAGCCAAGTAGGCGATACAATGAAAGAAATAAGTGGAATTAAGATCGATTCTAGAGAAGTGACACAAGGCGATCTTTTTATTGCAGTAAAGGGCACTCAAGTAGATGGACACCACTACATAGAGCAAGCAATAAAAAATGGAGCTGTGGCTATTGTCTGTGAAAACATTCCCACAGTAACAACAAAAGAGGTTACCTATATATCGGTCAAAGAGAGTGGACACGAAGTGGGTAAAGTGGCTACCATGTTTAATGGAGACCCAACATCCACCCTACAACTAGTAGGAGTAACTGGTACTAACGGTAAAACAACCATAGCGACTTGTCTCTATGAGACTTTTCGAAAATTAGGCTATAAAGTAGGACTGATATCTACTGTATGCAACTATATCGATGGAGAAGCTATACCCACCGAGCATACCACACCCGATGCCATAACACTCAACGTATTGCTAGGCAGAATGGCTACCGCAGGATGTACACATGTCTTTATGGAAGTTAGCTCACATGCTATTGACCAAGATAGAATAATAGGCTTAACCTTTGCTGGAGGTATCTTTACCAATCTAACCAGAGACCATTTAGATTATCATAAAACACTAGAGAACTACCTAAAAGCAAAAAAACGCTTCTTTGATAACCTACCTAAACAAGCCTTCTGTTTAGTCAATATAGATGATAAAAACGGAATGGTAATGGCACAGAACACTGCAGCCAAGGTGGCTTCTTACTCCTTATCACAACTAAGCGATTTTAAAGGAAAGGTTATCGAAACACATTTTGATGGCACTTTACTAGAGATCAATAACAGAGAACTAGCGGTGCAGTTTGTAGGCAAGTTTAATGCGTCCAACTTACTCGCTGTGGTGGGTGCAGCTACCCTATTGGGAGAAGATTTTGAGGAAGTGTTGCGTGTTACAAGTACACTATCGCCCGTAGATGGACGTTTGCAAACATTTATCTCACCAAGAAAATATGCCGCTATTGTCGACTATGCACATACACCAGATGCATTAGCCAACGTGCTTAGTGCTATTCACGAAGTACAGCAGAACAAAGGGGCTATCCTAACTGTGGTAGGAGCTGGTGGCAATAGAGACAAAGGAAAACGTCCTTTGATGGCTCTAGAAGCAATAAAAGGAAGTACCCGAGTAATCATCACCTCCGATAATCCACGTTTTGAGAATCCAGATGAGATTATCCGGGATATGATAGCAGAGCTTACCGATACACAGAAAAAACAGATACTCTGTATAACCAACCGAGCAGAAGCTATCAAGACAGCTTGTTTGTTGGCACAGGAAAAAGATGTCGTCTTAATCGCAGGAAAAGGGCATGAGACCTATCAAGACATCGAGGGTGTAAAACACCATTTTGACGACAGAGAAGTGGTCAAAGAAATTTTCAGTAACGAATAAAAGAGGAATAGCATGTTATATTATCTATTTAAGTTTTTAGAGCAATTAGATGTGCCAGGTGCACGTATGTTTGGCTATGTCTCTTTTAGAGCATTAGCCGCCATCATCTTGGCGCTACTTATTTCCACCATCTTTGGTAGTCATTTCATCAACTTCTTAAAGAAAAAACAGATTACAGAGACACAAAGAGATGAATCGATAGACCCTTTTAATGTAAACAAAAAAGGGGTACCCACTATGGGTGGAATTATTATTATAGCAGCCACACTTATTCCTTGCCTACTTTTAGGTCGACTAGATAATATCTATATGCTACTCATGCTGATTACAACGGTTTGGTTAGGCACCTTAGGTTTTCTAGACGACTATATTAAAGTCTTTAAAAAAGACAAAGAGGGTTTACACGGCAAGTTCAAGATTATTGGACAAGTTGGTTTAGGCTTTATTGTTGGACTCACACTCTATCTCAGCCCTAATGTGGTGATTCGTGAGAATGTGGAGGTTCATCATCAAGGAAGCAACACCGAAGTGATTCATAAGCAGAAAAACGAGAAGTCCACGAAGACCACTATTCCATTCCTTAAGAACAACAACCTGGATTATGCAACGCTTGTCTCTTTTATGGGTTCGCATGCCAAGACGGCGGGATGGATTGTTTTTGTGCTCGTAACCATCATTGTGGTTACAGCCGTATCCAACGGTGCCAATCTGAACGATGGAATGGATGGAATGGCAGCAGGCAACTCGGCCATCATACTCTTTACACTGGGCATTTTGGCCTACGTATCTAGTCATATACAATATGCTGGCTATCTCAACATTATGTATATTCCCGGCAGCGAAGAGCTCGTTATCTTTGTAACAGCAATGATAGGAGCCTTGATTGGATTCTTATGGTATAATGCTTTTCCAGCACAAGTCTTTATGGGAGATACAGGTAGCCTCACCATTGGAGGAATTATTGCTGTACTGGCTATCCTTATCCACAAAGAATTACTTATCCCCATTCTGTGTGGCATTTTTCTTATTGAGAACTTATCGGTTATTCTACAAGTACGTTATTTTAAAAAATGGAAAAAACGAGGGGCCATAAAACGTGTCTTTAAGCGAACCCCTATCCATGATCATTTTAGAACCACATTGCAACAATTAGATCCCAATTGCAGTTATATGTTTAAACAACCAGAGAGTGTTTTCCACGAAGCAAAGATTACGGTTCGCTTTTGGATTATTACTATCATTTTGGCCACAATAACAATTATCACATTAAAGATTAGATAATATGTCAAAACGAATCGTTATATTAGGAGCAGGAGAAAGCGGCACAGGTGCTGCCGTATTAGCCAATCAAAAGGGTTTTGATACGTTTGTCTCCGACCAGTCGGAGATAAAAGAGAACTACAAAGAAAAGCTGACCAACTTAGGCATTCGTTGGGAGGAGGGTTCGCATACCGAAGCGCTCATTCTGAATGCAGACGAAGTGATTAAAAGTCCCGGCATTCCTTGCGATGCTCCTATCATAAAAGAGATTAAGGCAAAAAAGATTCCCGTCATTTCTGAAATAGAATTTGCGGGTAGATATACCAATGCTAAGATGATTTGTGTAACAGGCAGTAACGGAAAAACCACTACCACATCACTTATCTATCACATCCTCAAAAAGGCAGGACTTCATGTAGGACTAGCAGGCAATATTGGTAAAAGTCTAGCGCTACAGGTGGCAGAAGAGAATTTTGACATCTTTGTCATTGAACTAAGCAGCTTTCAACTAGATGATATGTACCAGTTTCATGCCAATGTGGCCATTCTCATGAACATCACACCCGACCATCTTGACCGCTATCACCATAATATGCAAGAGTATATTGATGCTAAATTCAAGATTTTACAAAACCAAACGACCGACGATGCGTTTGTCTTTTGGAACGAAGACCCTATCATTCAAAAAGAGCTACATAAGTATGGTATAAATGCACAACTTTTTCCTTTCTCCAAAAATAACACAGAGGGGATTAAAGCTTATTTGAAGGACCAAAATATCTATTTTGAATCGCCTATATCGTTCAATATGGAGCAAGAGGAGCTTGCTTTAACAGGCACACATAACCTCTATAACTCCTTGGCAGCTGGCATTTCTGCAAACGTGATTGGTGTAAAAAAAGAGTTTATCAAATCGGCTTTGAAAGATTTTGAGGGCGTGGAACATCGTCTAGAAAAAGTGACACGCGTAAAAGGTATCACCTTTATCAACGACTCAAAAGCCACCAATGTTAACTCCTGCTGGTACGCCTTGCAGAGTATGAAAACAAAAACCATTCTTATTTTAGGGGGAAAAGATAAGGGTAACGATTACAACGAGATAGCAGATTTAGTTAAGAGCAAATGCTCTGGCTTGGTCTTTCTAGGAGTAGACAATAGTAAACTACACCAATTCTTTGATTCCTTTGGCCTACCAATAGGAGATACAAACAACATGAAAGATGCAGTAAACGCTGCGTATAAGATGGCACAAAAAGATGAAAATGTGCTGTTAAGTCCTTGTTGCGCTAGCTTTGATTTATTTAAAAATTATGAAGATAGAGGTCAGCAGTTTAAAGTAGAAGTCCGAAATCTATAATAACATGAACCGAAAGATAAATTTGTTTGTTGGAGATAAAGTGGTTTGGGGACTCTATTTTGTATTGTGCACCATCTCACTAGTGGAGGTGTTTAGTGCAACAAGCACCCTAACCTACAAGAGCGGAAACTATTGGATGCCCTTTATTCATCATGCCGTTTACGTAGGAACAGGTATTGTTGCTGCAATTGTTGTGTCACACATCAAATACAACTGGTGGAAAGCCACGCCCTTCGCGCTGATATTAATCTCCATTGCCTTTCTCATTAGTGCCTTCTTTGAAGAATCCATCAATGGCGCCAACAGATGGTCGGATGCTATCATAGGTATCCGTTTTCAGCCCTCAGAGATAGCAAAACTAGCACTGGTTATTGCAACAGCAGCACTCCTATCTAACGGACAAGAAGATGATGGTGTAAACAAACAACACTTAAAAATTATATTGGTTACAACGGGTATCATCTGTAGTCTAATCATTGTGAACGACTTCTCTACAGCGATACTTTTGGGAGCCACTATTTTTATCATGCTCATCATTGGACGAGTCAAGACAAGCAACTTATTTAAGCTAGGAAGTATCTTAGCAGGTAGCGTTTTTATCTTTGTAGCAATTATCTATGTTACCCCCAAAGAGACCTTGGAACAGATACCTATCCTCAGTAGAGGATCTACTTGGAAATCGCGATTAAACTCTTTTATGGAGGATAACAAAACACTCGATTTCACCAAAGATGCACAAAAAATACACGCTAAGATTGCCATAGCAAGCAGTAATATTATAGGTAAACCCTTTAATAGCGTACAACGCGATTTCCTATCGCAAGCCTACAGCGATTTTATTTATGCCATTATTATCGAAGAATTAGGGTTACTAGGAGGGACTATCGTGACTTTACTCTACCTCTATCTAATGATGAGGGCCATGAAGATAGGGCGAATGTGCAAAGGCGATTTTGGTACCTATGTGGTTATGGGTCTGAGCACTATGATTGTGTTTCAAGCACTCTGTAATATGTGTGTTGCTGTTGGCATTGGACCCGTAACGGGACAAACCTTGCCGCTTATAAGTAGAGGAGGAACATCGATTGTTATTAATTCTATTGCAATAGGCATTATTTTAAGTGTGAGCCGTTTTAATAAACAATATCTTGAGGCAAAAATAAAAAAAGATAAAAACGACTAAAATAACATCTCTTTTCTTTTACCATTAAAAGTATTTCAACTATTTTTGTTAAAATCTAGGGGAACACTATTTTCAATAGAGTAAAGAATGAAAGAAGAAGCAAAAATTATAATAAGTGGTGGAGGTACAGGAGGACATATTTTTCCTGCTGTTGCCATAGCGAATGCCATTAAACGCAATTATCCCAAAACCCATATTTTATTTATAGGTGCTCAACACAGAATGGAGATGCAACGCATACCCGCAGCTGGATATGAGATTAAAGGACTACCCATCAGCGGTTTCGACCGTAAACATTTATGGCACAATGTTATGGTGCTCGGTAAACTTCTAAAAAGTCTATGGATAGCCCATACTGTTATTCGGAAATTTAAACCCGACGTAGTGGTTGGCGTAGGTGGCTTTGCTAGTGGACCTACACTCAAAGTGGCTTCTTGGATGCATATCCCCACCCTATTGCAAGAACAAAATTCATATGCAGGGGTCACCAATAAACTCCTAGCTAAAAAAGCTGCAACCATTTGTGTGGCCTATAAAGGGATGGAGAAATTCTTTTCGCCCAACAAAATTGTACTCACCGGTAACCCCGTACGAAAAGAATTACTGCTTAACGCCTTATCTAAAGAGGAGGCGAGAAGGGAATACCACTTTGATCTGTCCCGACCAATGGTACTCTTAGTGGGTGGCAGTTTAGGCGCACGCTCCTTAAACAACTGTATGATGCGAAACCTGCAAAAAATGAAGAATAGCAATGTGCAATTCCTCTGGCAATGTGGACAAATCTACTACGAAGAGGCTAAAAAAGCATTGGAAAAAGCGGGAATGCCAGACAATATTTTACTTACAGATTTTATTAGCGATATGAACACCGCTTATAGTGCTGCCGACTTGGTTATCTCGCGTGCTGGAGCAGGCTCTATCTCTGAATTCTGTTTATTGGGCAAGCCTACCATCTTGGTCCCCTCGCCTAATGTGGCAGAAGACCATCAGACAAAAAATGCGATGGCTCTCGTTAGTAAAGGAGCAGCTCTATATGTAAAAGATAATGAAATAGATAAGAAACTAATCGATTTAGCTGTCTTAACCGTAGGACAACCCGACACGCTACGTCGACTATCGAATAACATTAAAGAAATGGCTTTCTTGCAATCGGATGAAAAAATTGCGCAAGAGGTATTTAAGCTATTAAAATAAGAACAACATGAACATTCAAAAATATACTTCTGTTTATTTTATTGGTGCTGGGGGTATAGGAATGAGCGCACTTGTGCGCTATTTCTTATCCAA
>Ga0172378_10004722_pt1 | contig 12742 bp, 14 predicted proteins | sample GrowelOW332metaG_FD_119755 | JGI IMG/M metagenome (GOLD analysis project Ga0172378, IMG submission 119755) | Groundwater microbial communities from an aquifer near a municipal landfill in Southern Ontario, Canada - Pumphouse #3_1 metaG | ecosystem: Environmental > Aquatic > Deep subsurface >...
TCAATTCTTCGGAGATGACTGCAGAAAAATTCATACTATTATTCCTGTGGGCCTCTTTTATAAAACCCTAAAACGTAAAACATAAACGGTTTTCACCGCAGTAATAGCGACTTCTAAAAATAGGTCTTTAAGTCAACGAGATCTTATTTAGCTTTTTTTGACTTTCGATGCCATTTTTAAAAGAAACCTGAGTGATAAATGTAATAAAGCTAACGAAGTAAAAAAAGGTCTTTATCCCTGAACAACACCTCAGAAATCTTTTTTTTAACTTTACTCTATATATAAAATGTTATTTTTTACACATGTCTGATTGTTTATTTTGTAAAATCATCTCTGGTGAAATACCTTCTAAAAAAATCTATGAAGACGATGACGTCTTTGCTTTTCATGATATTGCTCCAAAAGCACCCACTCATTTTTTGGTCATTCCCAAAAAACATATCCCTCATGTAATGGATCTAGAAAAAGAAGACTCCATTTTAATGGGTAAAATACTTTTTCAAGCACAAAGAATAGCAAAAGTACTTGGTCTTGAGCCAAATGGGGCTCGCTTTGTTTTTAACTGTAAAGAAAGTGCGGGTCAAACGGTTTGGCATATCCATTTGCATGTTTTAGGCGGTCGAGATTTCGACTGGCCTCCAGGCTAAAACGGTGCTCATCAAAAGTCCCTCTATTATATTACATCGTTACCCTTATAGTGACTCTTCTTGGGTGGTGAAAGCGTTAACCGCTTCTCAAGGCGTTGTTTCTTTTTTAGTGAAAGGGGGTAAAAGGCATGAATTTTCTTTTAAAAATGCTCTAGATCCTCTTTCTTTTTCTGAAATTGTCTTTAAAAAGACTTCTAAAAGTGAACTTTACTTTATTAAAGAAGCTTCTTTAATAAAATGGTTTCCTGAAATGAGAAATAATCTCGAGGCTTTAGCTATTGCCCAAGTTATGGCCGAAGTGATTTTAAGATATACTCCTCAAGAAGCAGAACTCGAAAAAGAGTTTTCTCTTTTACTCAATGCTTTTGAATCTTTAGATTCTTCTCCAATATCCCCTTCTATTTTAGTACAATGGCTTTTCGAAATTAACGATTTGTGGGGTTATACGATTGCAATTCAATACTGTGTAAAGTGCGGAACCACTTTAAAAGAAGCTCCAGGAGATTTCTTTCCAGAACTTGGTGGTTGCCTATGTAAAAATTGCGCAAGCGATTCTGTTCCTAGAGCTAATCCGTTGTTCCTCAAAGATTTATGGTTGTTCAATCAGAATATGCCATTAGAAAAAATTCCTCTGATGGAGAAAGCTTTTTTACTTTATTTACAACGTCATTTAGGTTCATCTCAAGAAATTCATTCAGTTCAATGGTTAAAAGAGGTTAGAAAAATATGCTCTCAATAAAAGACATCCAAAACAAAAAAAAGAACGGAGAAAAAGTCTCTGTTATCACCGCCTATGATTTTGCATTTGCAAAAATGGCAGAAGCGGCTCACATTGATCAAATTTTAGTTGGAGATTCTCTCGCTAATGTAATGCTTGGCTATTCAAGCACACGAGAAATCGGCATGAATGAAATGATTATCTTCACTCGCGCTGTATCTAAAGGGGCTCCGAACACTCATATTATTAGCGATATGCCTTATCTTAGTGATACTAATCCAACGTTAGCACTAGAAAATGCAAAACTTTTATTAGATGCAGGCGCTCACTCCGTAAAATTAGAAGGCGCAAAAGAAGATGTGATAGAAATTCTTTTGAAGAATAATATTCCTGTGATGGGTCATTTAGGTTTATTACCTCAGACAGCAAAGAGTTTTAAACAGTTTGGAAAAAGTTCTGAAGAAGCAGATCAACTTTTAAAAGATGCGATGACTATAGATAAATTAGGAGTCTATTCTATGGTGTTAGAACATATTCCTGAATCGCTTGGAAGCCTTATCAGTCAAAGAGTTAGCGCCGTTACGATTGGAATTGGAGCAGGTAATTTTACAGACGGTCAAGTGCTTGTTTTACATGATGTTTTAGGTTTGAATGGAGGAAAAATTCCTCCCTTTGCAAAAAAATTTGCCGACGTTTTTGAGTTAGGAGTGAAAGGAATTTCTGATTACATCGAATCGATGGCTAAGAAATAATTTTTGGTTTGTCAAAAAAAAAATAAAAAAAAATCATAAAGGTGTTGATTATTTGTGAAAATCAAGTTATTTTATATTTATCTTTTTTAACCACTCACCTAAAAGGAAGAATAAACATGGCAACAACAAAGAAAGCCGCTGCTCCTAAAAAAGCTCCAGCAAAAAAAGCTGCTCCTAAGAAAGCTGCTGCTCCTAAGAAAGCTGCTGCTCCTAAGAAAGCCGCTGCTCCTAAGAAAGCTGCTGCTCCTAAGAAAGCTGCTGCTCCTAAGAAAGCTGCTGCTCCTAAGAAAGCTGCTGCTCCTAAGAAAGCCGCTCCTAAGAAAGCTGCTGCTCCTAAGAAAGCTGCCGCTCCTAAGAAAGCTGCCGCTCCTAAGAAAGCTGCTCCTAAGAAAGCCGCTCCTAAGAAAGCCGCTCCTAAGAAAGCCGCTCCTAAGAAAGCTGCTGCTAAGAAATAATTCTTTCAAAGCATTAAAAATAAAAGAGAGTCTTTACGGCTCTCTTTTATTTTTTAAACATCCTAAACATTCCTATATACTCCGCTAGTCATGCAAATGCAAGTTCTCGCAAGTATTCTCTCCACTTTTCTGTTTATCCTTTTTTTCCACTCTATAATCTGCTTTATAGCATACACACATTTCATCAAAACACTTTAAAATGTGGGTCGCGCCGACGCAAATACCACCAGTATTTTCCGCTTCTCGTTCCTTCTTCCGCTTGTTCGCAATCAATTTTTCTTCACCAAAGCGATTTTTTGAAGTACCCTATAGATATTTTTATAAATTTATTAGCATGATTTCAGAAAAAGACCTCCAAGAATTTGAAAGTTTAGATTTATACGAGAAAATTTCCCGTATCGAACAGCGACTCGAAGGGAAAGAAAATCCCAAACCATTTGAATTAGGAATGCTACTTGCTTTAAAAATGGCTGTAGAAATTCGCGAACAGAAAGAACTCGGCTCTGAATCTGCGGTTTTAGTCGCAAGATGGGCTGACCTTTATCCCGAATCCGTTGTTGAAGAAGCGATTTCTAATGCAAAAGAATTTCTACTCCACTCTACTTCTCTTGTTGAAAAAATTCGAGAATCTTTGATCGGAGACGATCCAAAAGAGGATTCAGGTGCCAAATAAACTACTTGCCTCTATAGATATCGGTAGTCATAGCTGTATTTTATTAATCGCCGCTTTTGAAAAGCAAGAAAACGGTCAAGAAAAGCTCGTTCCTAAACTTCAAAAAGTCGAAGTATGTCGTCTCGGAGAAGATGTTTATGAATTTGGAGCCATTTCTGAAGAAAGATTAAACGATTTAATTATAATATTGGAACGTTTTCGCTCGACCGTTCATGCTTTAGGAGTAGATCTTAAGGCAGTGGCGATGACAGAAGCAATGCGAAAAGCATCAAATAGTGATGAAGTTATTTTAGCTGTAGAAAAAGCTCTGTGGTTTAAGCCTCAAATCATTTCTGGTGAAGAAGAAGCCGCTCTTACATATAAAGCCATTAGCGAATGGTATCATTCTGAGTTACTGACATTAGATATTGGTGGTGGATCTACAGAACTTTGCTTAAGAAATAAATGTTTATCTATTCCCGTGGGTGCTCTCTATTTATTTAAAAAGATGGGGGCAATTCCTGGACCAGAGTATAAGAATTTTGTGAAAGAGACGTTTAAAGAATACCCTGTGCGTGCTTTTTCAAAAAAAGAAGTCGTTTTCATTGGTGGAACAGCTACAGCACTTGCGATGGTGTATTTAAACTTAAATCAGTTTAAATATGAACAAATCGAAGGCCTCGAAATGACTTTAAACGATTTAGAGCAAACTACGATGAGAATTTCTAATCTTTCCAAAGAATTGCGCGCTCTTTTACCAGGTCTTGAAAATGGCCGTAGTGATGTAATTATTTGTGGTTTATATTGGCTAAAAAGTTTATTAGAAAGGCTTCACGTCGAATCTTTTAAAATTAGCACCGCTGGCATTCGATATGGTTTGCTATACCCTTCTCCTTCTGAGGAATCTCATGAGATTAAATAAGTTTATATCTTCTTGTGGTATTGCCTCTAGGCGTGCCGCTGATACCCTTATTGCAGAAGGGCGTGTGATGGTGAATAATGAAGTTGTTCGAGAATTAGGTTCTCAAGTTTCTCCATCCGATACGGTTTTAGTTGATGGAAAACTCGCCCATTTACCTCAAAAGACCACCATTCTTTTATTTCATAAACCTCCTGGATGTGTTTGTTCCGCTTCTGATCCTCAAGGGAGAAAAACGGTATATGATTATTTACCTCCAGGTTATAAAGGGCTAAAATATATTGGACGACTCGACTTGCAAAGCCGTGGTCTTTTGCTTTTTACTGATAATGGAGAGCTCGCACACCGTTTAACACACCCAAGTTATCAAATTCAGCGTAGCTATTTAGTGTGGAGTGAACCTCCTCTTTCTAAAGCAGATGCTGAAAAAATTATTGATGGGGTGGATATTGGCGATGGAGAAACTGGCCACGCAGAAGCGATTTATCTTAAAAATGGTTTTGTAGAAATGGTACTTACGGAAGGTAAAAACAGAGAAATTCGTCGCATGATGGAAAGTCTCGGTTACCAAATTAAAGATTTAAAACGAATTTCTTTTTGTGGAATTCTTTTAGGTTCGACTCCCGTTTGTGATTTTAAAGAATTATCTGCTGAAGAAGTGCAAAATATTCTAAAAGTTTGTGAGTTATGAAACGTTCTCTTTTTATAGGCGATGTTCACGGTTGTTATAAAGAACTCGTTCAAATCATCGAAGATTTTGGTTTTGTGAAAGGCTCCGATACCATATACCAAACAGGTGATATGATTAATAAAGGGCCTCATGTTTTAAAATGCATTGAATTAACTCAAGAACTTGGAATTCAATGTGTACTAGGCAATCATGAAGCTCGTCTTCTTAAAACTTTAGATACTCCTAAAATAAAATGGACTGAAAAAGAACGGGAACGCTTGAAAAGGATTACTAATATCGATTATGTTTATTCGGTGATCTCTAAATGGCCTCTATGGATTGATACTCCAGAAGCTCTTTTAGTTCATGCAGGGATAGAACCCTATAAAGATAAACTGGAAGATATGAATCCCGATGTTTTGCTTTCTGTTCGTTTATGGGATAATCAACCATGGTTCAAACAGGTAGAGTGGCCTAAAAAAATCGTTTTTGGGCATTGGGCCAAAAAAGGGCTTGTGAAACTCCCTGGTTTTATTGGCCTTGATTCTGGTTGTGTTTACGGTAAAGCGTTAACAGCGTGGTGCCCTGAAGAAGATCGTTTTTATACCGTTCAAGCCCAAAAAGTTTATTCTGAAATCAATGAATATGCTTATTCGTCTTTATCTTAATTATTCTGACTTTCTTTGATTCTTAAAAAATTTAATTTGAAAAACAACTCATTTAAAAAGAGTCTCGTGGGAATATTCTCCTGAAACAGGCGTCATTTTCAAAACTTACCTTAATTAGTCTTAGCATTATTCGACAATACTTTCCTCAAAACGAGTCTCTCGAAATGATTTTCCCGAAACAAGTAAAAAACGATTATTAAAAAATAATTATCAGTCCTCAATTTTCTACATTTTACACTATGACAGCTCAAGAATTATACCAACGTCTTAAAACGATCCAGCCTGGAAGCGTTTTATGTAATTACAGCATGGAAGCTTGTGAAAACATGATTCCTATGATCAATGAAATTATAGAGTTAAAAAAACAGCAAAATGCAGTTATTTTTGCTCATAGCTACGTTTCTCCAGAAATCATTTATTCTGTCGCCGATTTTGATGGCGATAGTTTTAAACTAAGTCAAGACGCCACAAAAATTAACGCCGATCGTATTATTTTTGCTGCTGTTCGTTTTATGGGAGAAACAGCAAAAATTCTAAACCCTCATAAACAAGTGTTAATTCCTGGCCCTCTCACTGGCTGTAGCTTAGCAGATAGTATTACTGTAAATCAAATTGAAGAACTTCATCGTATTTATCCAAACCATACTTTTGTCTGCTATATTAATACTACTGCAGAAATTAAGGCGCAGTGCGATGTCTGCGTGACTAGTTCTAATGTTATCGATATTTTTTCTCATATTGAAAATGATAAAATTGTCTTTGTTCCCGATCATTTAATGGGGCAAAACGTTAAAGCGGAACTTGAAAAGAAAGGCATTCATAAAGAAATCGTTTTGTTTGACGGGTGTTGCTATGTTCATGAACAGTACGATCCAGAAATGATCCGTTTCTTTAGAGAGCAAAATCCTGGGCTAAAAGTAATTAGTCATCCAGAATGCCACCCAGGCGTTGCTTTACTTAGTGATTTTGTCGGAAGCACAGGTCAAATGGTGCAGTACATCAGAAAATCACCTCCGCATACCCCATTTTTACTACTCACCGAGTGTGGCTTAAATGCTCGCATGCAATCGGAAATGCCAGATCACACATTTATTGGCAGTTGCAGTATGTGTAAGTATATGAAGTCTAACTCACTATCCAATATTTTAGAAACGCTTCGCCATCCTGAGAAAGCTCTCTCTATTGAAATTGAAGAATCTGTTCAAATTAAAGCAAAAAAATGTATTGATGCGATGTTTCATTACGCTTCTCTATAGTTTGTCGAAGTGATTATTTAATAAGGGAATTTGATCAGAAAAAGCCTTTCATTATTTTTGAAAAAACTATTTTGAAGTAGACTTAAATTTTCGTCTTTAACATAAAAAGGAAGTCCTTTTATGAAAAAATTCCTTCTCTTAATATTATGCTTCACGGTTTTCTCTTTTGCTGATAATTTCTGGACGAGAACGCATTATTTTGGCTTAAGTTTTAGTGGCTTCCTAACTACAGGAGATCTTTCAAAAAACAAAACGATTTCCTTAGATGAAGAGACTGTAACAGAAGTATTTCATTTTCCTGATTTTAAACATTCTTTTATTCCCGAAGCAGAAGTGGGCGTGAATCTGAATGCGCACACTTTTGCTTTTGTGGTAGGGCTTTATCCTTTTGAGTCCGACTACTCTTATTTAAAACTTGGAGCCGACTATCGTTACTATTTGTTCTGGCCCAACCCTCTCCAAATTGGTTTTGGCATAAATTATACCTATATGAGAATTGATTCTAAAAATAATGTCGTAACGTCTTCTCCAGAAAACGAAAAACCTGTTGTAAGTGACGGCGTTTTAATGGGTAATGGAGTATCTGCGCTTTCTTCGGTGCGCTATTATTTTACAGAGCATCTTGGTGCTGAATTTTCCTTAAAATATCGCTTTTTCTTTTATTCTAGTTTAAATACAGAAAAATGTGGAACATGTTCTATAGACAATTCGCTTAACCAACACTTTGGGGAAGCAGGAATTAAACTATTTTTCCAATTATAAATTTTTCTGTGGATTTTAGATTAATGAAACACTTTTTTTCAAAAGCCGTTATAAGCTCAAGTCTTTTTTTACTTTCTTCTTGCGGATTAATTGATGGAGAAGGAGCCTTAGATTATAAAGAAATGGTGAAAGGCTGCAAAAGTAAGAATGTGATTATGATGGTTTGCGATGGATGTGGGTTTAATCAATTTATAGCTGCTGACTATTTTAACTATGGCGAAAAAGAACAACAGCCATTCTATTCTTTTCCAGTAACGATAGCGATGTCAACCCATTCAAATAGTGCTAACATATACTCTCCAAAAAAAGTAAAATCGACTCACGATTGGGTACGTTCAAAATTTACTGATTCTGGAGCTAGTGCAACAGCTCTTGCGACAGGGGTGAAAACGAACAACAACCGTATTGGTGTCGATACACAAAATGAAGCTGTAGAAAACGTAACCGAAGTGGCTCATAAAACGGGGCGTTCTGCAGGTGTTGTCACTTCCATGGCAATCTCTCATGCTACTCCTGCAAGCTTTACGGCTCATCGAGTTAGTCGTACTGATTATGAAGGGATTGCTCAAGATATGATCACTCAGACTCATTTAGATGTGATTCTTGGAGCAGGTCACCCAATGTTTAATGATAATGGAACTGCCCTTTCTACTGAAGTAATTTTGGATTCTGCTGGCAATGTAATTAGCTCTGCACCATATTATAATTATCTTGGTGGCGCCGCTCTTTTTGAAAGCCTTAAAGCTGGAACGGCAAAAAATTTAGACGGTTCTTGGACTTTTATAGAAACTTTAGAAGATTTTAATCGTTACGCCTCTTTAAGCTCTGATTCTTTACCAGATCGTTTAATTGGAATTGCTCCTGTTCACTATACATTACAATCCAGCCGAGGTGTTGGGCCAATGAAAACCGATACTATAGTGAATGAACACCCAAAAAACACAACAGTGCCTCATCTAAAAGACATGAGTCTAATCGCTCTCAATTTATTGAATAAAAACGAAAACGGTTTTTTCTTGATGATTGAAGGTGGAGCTATTGATGCCGCCGCTCATGAAGGTTCCATTGCTCGAATCATTGAAGAGATGACCGATTTTACCACTACCGTTGAAGAAGTAATCGCTTGGATAGAGGATCATGGAGGATTTGAAGAAAATCTTTTAATCATCACAGCTGATCATGAAACTGGTTATTTAATTGGTCCAAATGGCTATACAGATAAAACGATTGATTATGATCTTATTAATAATGGAAAGGGGAAAGTGCCTGGGCATAGTTTCCACTCTGCAGCTCACACCAATCAGTTAGTCCCTCTCTTTGCTAAAGGAGAATGCTCTGATGCTATAGAGAAAACTCTTCAAGGAGTTGATTTTAGACACGGTTCATATACAGATAATGCTATTTTAGGTACTTTAATTCACCATATTTTGATTGAATCCAAAACAGAAAAGTGACATATTAAATCTCATTTATTATTATTGCCATTATGAAAAAAATTAAGTTTTTCCTAACGGCTTTACTATTTACTTTTGGGTCTGCTTCTGCTGACTGGGCTTCGATTTACCACTCGATTATCGCTTTTGATGAAACAGGTTTACCTGATGGTAATCGCCCTGGCTATGTTCAGCCTATTATTACTCAACTTGGAACTGTTTTGAATGGTAACTGGGTTCATAGTGCAAATGTGCCTCAGAGTTTTTCTTTTGACGCAGGCCTACCTATTACTCTAAGCCCTATTACCGATAAGGATCGAAAATATACCGCTTCTAATGTTCCTACTATTTTTGGAGAAAATCTACCCACATATGATTACAATGCTAACATTCCATGTAGCACCAGTCCTTTCTGTCAAGAAATCAGCGGTAATGAAACATTAAATAGCTTAGGCTTATTTTCATATCCCATTGCTCAAGCCGCCGTGAGTTATTATCATGCGCGTGTTGTTTTGCGTGGGATGTGGCTCCCAGCCATCAGCGAACTAAAAGCGTTTAGTCTTTTTGGATTTGGTCTTCAATATAGCTTTGGTTATTTATTCCAGTACGCCTTACCTAAAGAACTTCAAACCTTAAATGTGAGTTTAGCTTTTGGATACAATTCTTCCTCTATTGGCTATACACCTGAAGATTATACTGGCCAACTGGATTTATCTGTTTCCTCAAATATATTCCAAATGGTGATTGGTTATTCTCCTCTCTCTTTTATAGAAGTGATGCTTTCACTTGGTTATGAAACTGCTTCTATGAAATCTGGTGGCACCTTAGTTTCTCCAACAAATCAAACTATTTTACCAACGCTTAGTGTTGATGGTACAAACGGTTTTCGTTTAGGTCTTGAAGTTTCATTTACTTTAGGTAATTCCTACCATCCAGTGATTGGCGCTAATTTTGGCACAAGAACATCATTCAATACCAATATCTTATACTTTAAGCAAACCTTTGGAACAGACCCCACTCCAGAAGAAATTGCTAAAAAGAAAAAGATAAAGAAAGAAACCGCTGAAAAAGAAAATCGCCCAGCAATGACTGAAATGGATTATTCTGCTTTTGATAATTCAACCGATTCTACAAAAACAGACGGCAATTAATCTCGATATACAACATCTTCAAGAACAAGGCCCTGTGGTGGGGCCCACGTTCTTTCGCCTTTAAATTGGTTTTCAAAAATATTGCGGATTGTCCCTTTGGGATATCGTCCACGACCAATATCAAATAAAGTACCTACCATCGCTCTCACTTGGCGATGTAAGAAACGATTTCCTCTAATATGAAATCGAATAGTATATTCATTCACTCGTTCCATTCTAAATTCAGAAAGGTCACAAAAAGTCGTTTTGCCATCATTACGTGGAATGCAAAAATGAATAAAATCATGATACCCGACAAAGCTTTGACACTCTTCTTCCATGACTTCTAAATCTAGGGGAACAGTCCCGCATTCCCAACCAAAATCTCGTAGTAAAGCCACTGGACGTGTGAATATGGTGTATTGATAATAACGACTGATAGCATCATGACGCGCATGAAAGTCTATAGCGCAAGGTTCTAAATCTCGAATCCGAATCACTCGCTTCGTTAAACCATTGATAGAACGTTCTACTTTTAAAACATCGAATGGTTCATGATCCCAATCAAAATGGACACACTGCCCACGAGCATGAACGCCTGTATCTGTTCGCCCAGAACCCACTAAATGAACTTTTTCACGAAGGGCTATTTGAAAAGCGTTTTGTAATTCTGATTGAACGGTGATGAATTTGGTGATTCCAGCTTCATTTTGCTCTTGCCAGCCAAAAAAAGCACTGCCTAAATACTCGCACCGAAAACGGTAGCGCATCATGTTTAGGCCCCAGTATCCCGAATTTCTCGGATGACAACATCCACTTGTTCTTGAGAAATCTGCATACGTCTTGCTATTTCTGAAGTGGTATATCCACGACGCATGAGTTGTAAAACTCTTTCTTTTTCAGAACGTTCTTGATCAAAACGAGTCACATCCAAAGGATTATTTGCTGAAGGATTACTTAAAGTGTTTCGGCTCTGTGCACGCACTCGCATCGTTTTTTCTCGAGACATGCCTTTCGGGCGAACAAGCGCATCGGAAAGAGATTGCATCGCCGAAGTGATGCGTTCTTTTGCTGTAGGGCGAAGAGGAGGTCTATCCTCAGGGTCATATACATAAATTTTATTTTCTGGAACACCGTTTTCATCTTCAAAAGCAATGTCTTGAGGAGACACTTCGCTTACTTTTTGTTTCTCTTCTTCAGCATAGGCTTTTGCATCATCTATAATAGAACGGCGAACTCGCGTGCGATTCACAAAAGAAGGATCGTCTTGAAAGCCGCCTTTTGGAGCCTTAAAACGCTGTTCCGCACGAATCTGCTCCATTTGTCTTGTGATCGCGTCTCGCTTTTTCTTTAACAAGATAACTACTATTGCAAGAATAAAAATAACGACAAGAATAACAATGAAAGACCACATCCCTATCTGCATGTTAATTGAAGCACTTTGAGATTCAGGATCTGAGGAAGAAACTGGAAGCGGGGATTTTAATCGTTGGAGTTCTTCCCATCTAAGATCTAACTCGCCAAGCACTTTGGCGCGCATTTCTGGATTTTTGTGATGATTCCAGAGTTCGATTTCTAGTGAATCAATCTTAGACCTTGTCTGAAGGAATAATGCAGCATCTATGTCTGCAAAATTCGATTTAGAATCAGTCTTTAAATAAAACCATAGGCCAACAATAAGCAATGTTAAAATAACAGGGACAACGAATTTCTTCATATAATTAATGTAGTAAAAACTGCAGAAGAGATCAGCTACTCTTTTCTTCTTCTCTTAAAATAGCAATTGATTTCTCTTTGAAATGAACCTAGGGGACACTTAAACTGATAATTCTTTCATCAGAACCTAATGTCACTTTGTCTTTTAGGGGGTTCTTTTGGAAGAATTCTTATTTCATCAAACTCAGAGAAAGCGGAGGGGATTGCATACAAATTATTATCTTGCCATTCAAAAGCAGCACCCCCCCATTCCCCATAAAGAGCAGGTTCCCAATAAAAAGAGCCAATCGCTTTTGGTGTTTCTTTTAGCATCAAGTTGATTTCTTTTGTTTTCCCAGAAGTCCACGTGGAAGCACTAATACCACCATTATACTCCGCAATTAAAAATTGCAGATTAGGGTATTTACTGGATTGCGTGCTAATAAAAGATTTCCAATCTGAAGCTACTCCATGTCCATAAGCTGTATAAGCAGAAAAGGCAAGAATATCAAAATTGATTTTTTGCTGATCCACCACTACACTCAACCACCAAGAGCCATGTTCAACTGCATTTTCAATATGAAGAACTGTTTTAATGCGAGAATCAACGTCATGCACGGCTTTAATACCAGCTTTAATTAATTTGGAAAAATTCCCTGACTGCGTACTTAATCGCCCACTAACAGTAGAAGATGCTGCACTAGATGGTTCTCCCCAACAATTTGTCTCAGAAGTTGGTACATTTCGAAGCAAACCATCTGTAATTTCATTACCCACTTGCACCATATCGGGCAATGCACCTATACTTTTTAGTGAAGAAAGCAGATCATAAGTGTAAGCATAAACCGAGTCGGAAAGAACATCAATTGAATTCACTGAACGCCAGCGTTCTGGAATGATTTGTTTTCCTGGATCAGCCCAATTATCACTATAATGAATATCGAGTAAAAAACCAAAGCCCTCTTCTTTTACTTTTTTTGCATAA
>Ga0172378_10004723_pt1 | contig 12742 bp, 8 predicted proteins | sample GrowelOW332metaG_FD_119755 | JGI IMG/M metagenome (GOLD analysis project Ga0172378, IMG submission 119755) | Groundwater microbial communities from an aquifer near a municipal landfill in Southern Ontario, Canada - Pumphouse #3_1 metaG | ecosystem: Environmental > Aquatic > Deep subsurface >...
AAATTTATTAAAGTTACGTGCAAGTTGGGGTAAAATTGGTAATCTGGGTTCTATTAGTTATGGTTATGGCAATCCTACATTATCAAGCAGGATAATTGGTGGCGGTGATGTTGGTGGACAAGTTGGAGAATCTACTCCAATAGTTTATGGCACCTATCTTTCTACCGGTTATAATTCAAATTTAACATGGGAAACATCAGAACAGGTTGATTTGGGTTTAGATGCATTATTGTTAGATAGTCGTTTGAATTTAACTATTGATTATTTCAATAAAAATACGAAAGGACTTATTAAAGAACAGGATACTAACTGGCCTACTACAGTTGGTGTTTCCGCAATGCTTGTTAATGATGGTATAGTCAACAATCGTGGTATAGAAATTTCAGCAACATGGACGGATCAGATTAATAAGAATTTTAGCTATTATATAGGTGGAAATTTGGCTACTTTGAGAAATAGGGTAACTGATATTGGTACTGCAGATTCAGAAGGAAACAAATCTGTCTGGACAAGCGGAGGTACTTACAAAGATTTGAATCCTTACCGAACGGAAGAAGGACAGCCATTGTATTCATTCTATCTTATTCAGAATGACGGAGTATTTAAAACTGATGCCGAAGCGCAATCTTATATTAATAGTGATGGCGATATGATTCAACCTAATGCTAAGGCCGGAGATTTGAAGTTTATTGATAAAGATAGTGACGGATCTATTGGTAGTGGTGATAAGGAATATATGGGAAATTCAATGCCGAAATTAAATTTTGCTTTCAATACAGGTTTTACCTGGAAAAAACTTTCGCTTGATTTAATGCTACAAGGCGTTACCGGAGTTAAAGTATTCAATGCATATAAATACACTACTCTTAATGAATCATTAAGTAGTTTTAATCGTTCCAATGAGATTCTAAAAGCTTTGGATGGACCTAATGATGATGTCCCACGTATTACAATGAGTGATCCTAATGGAAACTTTACTACGGAATCAGATTATTATCTGGAAAACGGAAGTTTTCTGCGTATCAAAAATCTTTCATTAAGTTATTCTCTTACAGATTTTATTCAAAAGATCAGCTATTTTAATGACAGAAAAAGCACATGTAAGATTACCCTTAGTTGTGATAACGTAGCTACTATAACCAACTATTCGGGTATTGATCCTGAAGTTGGCGGTACAGGTCTTGATGCCGGACAATATCCTATATCCAGGACAATTTCTTTGGCACTAAAACTTAAATTATAATATTAAATCTTATAAGTCATGAAATATAAAATTGTATTCTTTTTTTTAACAATAGGTAGTCTCCTGTTAACTTCCTGTACTGGCAGTTGGCTTGATACGACAAATGAAGGGACTGCTACGGAGTCGAGCTTCTGGGTATCAGATGATGATTTTGAATCAGCTGCAACTAGTCTGTATTATTGTATGTCTCTTGAGGAAACATGGGGACGTAATTTATTTTGGGAACAGGGAGCCAGTGATGATATATTTTTCTCACGTACAAGAGGTTCTTCTCAAATGAATCTGGCTAATTTGACAATGGATGGTAATACAGAAGGAAGTATAAAAGATATTTATAATGAGATGTATACCACAATGGCTATTGCCAATAATATCATTTATCATGCTTTACAACTTGATGAAAGTAGTCGTACAGACATTATTAATCGTTCATTAGGTGAGGCATATTTTATGCGTGCTTTTGCGCATTTTATGGTGGCTTATCGCTACGGACGTTTAGATAACGGTGTACCTTTTGTAAGATATGAAGATTTTACAGATTATAATACCCAGTTGGTTCAAATTCCACCACAACTAGCTTCTGTTACTGATAATTATAATTATATTATTGAAGATTTAGAATCAGCAGCAACTTTGCTTTCCTGGTTTAACAATTATAGCGCTGATAATTATGGACGTCCTTCTAAGGATGCTGCATATGGTTATATGGTTAAGGTTTACGCTTATTGGGCACAATATGATTCGGATAAGTGGTCATTAATTCCTGACATTGTTGATAAGGTAGAAACTCAGGGTGGCAGAAGTCTGTTGTCCAATTTCTCTGATGTTTTTAAAATTTCAAATAACTGGAGTAGTGAATACATTTGGTCTGTTAATTCATCCGGTAGTAATTATGCAGGTAGTGAATTTCCTGGAATTATGCTTGATAATAAAGGCTGGGGTGCTTTTAATGGCTGGGGAAATTTTAAACCTACGCTTGAACTTTGGGCTGAATATAATGATGAGGATTCGCGTCGTTCAGCAACAATTATGGAATATGGTGATGAATTTACATATTTCGGTACGACTAAAAAGTTCTATTCAACAGCTGATAATGAATGCGGATTCCATTTTATGAAGTATATGGAACCATATTCTTACGGTAATTTAAATGAGAATGGAGTAGGAGAAAATAATAGTCATATATCTACCAACGGGGATCGTCCCACAACTGATTTGAATGTTCCTTTGATGCGTTTTTCAGAGTTATTGCTTTTTAAAGCTGAAGCTTTGATTATGCAAAGTAAGAATGGTGAAGCTGCTGTACCTTTGAATCGTATTGCTGTAAGGGCTAATGAGAATGTAACATATACAGCTCCTACGATGATGGATTTAATGCATGAACGTCGTTGTGAGCTGGCCGGTGAATTTACTGATCGTTTAATGGATTTGAAACGATGGTCTGCAGGTGGTAGTGATGACTGGAATTTAGATGCTCTGGCTAAAATAGAGACTGCTAAACATGGTATAAAACATGTTGATCGTTCAGATTCAGAGTCTCCTGTTGATAAAACTAATGGTGAGACTATGGAGGTTAACAGTAAAACATATCAGGGTGTTTTTGAACTTGCAAATATGCCGGCAAAGACATATATTCCCGGTGGTACGTTTAGTGTATTACCTTATGAAATCAACCAGGTTCTTAAATCTAACGGAGCTTTGATACAAAATAGCGGTTATGCTTCGAAATAATTTATAATAAACGGAATTATGGTATTGGTTTTTTATCAATATCATAATTTCTTTGTTTTAGCATGAAGAAGGATTTTACAAAAATGATAATATGAGAATAAATAATTTCCTTTATGTTTGCGTTATACTTTTGTCTTCTTGTTCTTTACCGAATGAACGATATTGTAAAAATGTTAATCCGTTTATAGGTACAGCTTCACATGGACATACATATCCCGGAGCTACAACTCCTTTTGGTACTGTTCAGCTTAGTCCTGATACCAGAACTGAGGGATGGGATGCCAGTTCCGGCTACCATTATAGTGATTCCACGATAATTGGGTTTTCGCATACTCATTTAAGTGGTACCGGATGTTCTGATTTAGCCGATATATTGTTTCGTCCTGTTTCAGGTGAGAACTTATGGAGTCCTATGACTTTTTCGCATGAATACGAAAAGGCTTCTCCCGGATATTATAGTGTTAGATTAAATAACGAAAGTATTTTAGCTGAAATGACAGCTACTACTCATTGTGGAATTCATCGTTATACATTTCAGAAAAATGCAGTTGAAAAACTTATAATTGATTTAAAGCATTCGCTTGATAATGAACGTATAGATTGTTCTCAAATTTTTCAAAGTAAAAAAAATGAGATTAGAGGTATGCGTACTACTAATGGATGGGTGGACGGACAGAGTATTTATTTTGTTGCTAAGTTTTCTAAAAAAATAGAGCAGGTTGATTTTTATAATGAGAAACTAATTATAAATCCAATGGATACTGTCAATGGAAACAATTTAAAGGCAGTGGTTTTATTTGATCTTGCGGATAATTCTCCTTTGGTTTGTAAAGTTGGTATTTCTTCTATAGGTTATGATAATGCTCTTGATAATCTTGTAAAGGAAACCGATAATTTTTCTTTCAATGATATTCGTTTTAAAAGTGAATCATTATGGGAAAATAAACTTTCGGTAATTCAGGTTACTTCTTCTGATAAATCTAAATTGAGGACTTTTTACACGGCTTTGTATCATACCTTTATTGTTCCTAATGAATTAAATGATGCTAATGGTGAGTATCCGCGGCATAATGGGAAAATTGATCAATTGCCATCCGGTAAAAAAGAATATTCTACTCTTTCTATATGGGATACCTTTAGAACATGGAGTCCTCTTATGACATTGGTCGATACAACAGTGATTTCTAATGTTATTCAATCTATGCTAAGGATTTATGACGATACGGGTGAGTTACCTATATGGCCATTGTCTAATGGTGAAACCCGTTGTATGATTGGATATCATTCTGTTTCTATTATCACAGATGCTTACATGAAAGGTATTCGTGGATTTGATTTGGAAAAGGCTTTGCAGGCTATGAAGAGATCTGCGGATATAAATGAAAAGGGTGCTGAGTACTTTAATAAATTGGGATATATTCCTTCTGATTTGAGCGGTGAGTCTGTATCATGTTCTCTTGAATATTGTTATGATAACTGGTGCATAGCTGAATTTGCCAGGGCTATTGGTCACCTGGATGATTATGAATTATATATTAAGCGTTCTATGAATTATAAAAATTTATTCAATAATAGTATAAAGTTCTTCTGCCCAAAGCTTAGTAACGGTGAATGGATATCTTCACTGGATCCTTCTAAGTTATATTCTGATTTTACGGAGGCTACTCCATGGCAATATAGATTTTCTGTACCTCATGATGTTAAGGGACTTGTTAATCTGTTTGGGGGCAATGATTCATTTATAAGTGCACTTGACGATATATTTACAGCTACTCCTACGGTTGATCCTGATTTACCTGATATATCAGGAACTATTGGTCAATATGTTCAGGGGAATGAACCAAGTCATGGAATTGCATTTTTATATAATTATGTTGGACAGTCCTGGAAAGCTCAGAAATGGGTTAGAGAAATTTTAAATGTAATGTATAACGATCAACCTGATGGTCTTTGTGGTAATGAAGACTGTGGACAAATGTCTGCATGGTATGTTATGGCAAGTTTAGGTCTTTATCCTGAATGTCCCGGTAGTAACGAGTTTATCTTGTCCAGTCCACTTTTCGAAAAATCAGTTATACAATTAAGCAATGGTAAAAAGTTAATTATCACCGCTAATAACCCAATAGAGAATATTTATATAAAAAATGTTTATTTTAATGGTAAAGAAATAAATTCAACTTTTATAAATTATGATCAGCTTGTTCAGGGTGGAGAGCTTAAGTTCATTTTGAGTAAAGAGCCTGATAAAAAGAGGGATACAAAATTAAATAAACCTTATTCGTTTTCAAAAGAATAAGGTTCGGAATAGAGGTAAATGGATAAATATAAAAGTAAAACATTATGAAGAAATTTTGTTTCGTTAATTTGTTATTTCTGTTCATGACTTTCACGGTTGTTGTGGCACAAAATACTATTTCAGCTGGTTCGCCTAATTATAAATTACCGTATAAAAATACTTATGTAATGCAAGCTCTGGTTGCTGAAAATTCATTTAGGACATCTAAACCTGAGATGATAAAACCTAAATCTTTTGATTATGCACGTTCTGTTTTGCCAAATCCATATTGGGATGGTCATGATGAAGAAATATCCATGTATTGGAAAGCCTGGGAAATTGCCATTAGTAATATTCATTTACCTCAGGAAAATTCAGGTTTTGTAAGTAGCTATATAACACCAGCTTATAACGGACATATTTTTATGTGGGATAATTCTTTTATTTCTATGTTTTGTCGTTATGGAAAGAATTTTTTCCCTTTTCAGAAAACTCTTAATAATTTTTATGCTAAACAGCATCCGGATGGATTTATTTGCAGAGAAATAATGGCTGACGGTGCTGATTGTTTTGAACGTTATGATCCTGTTAGTACAGGACCTAATCTTTTACCCTGGAGTGAAATTTTGTATTACGAGCAGTTTGGCGATGGTGATCGTTTAAATAAAGTTTTTCCTGTACTATGTGCGTATTATAACTGGTTAAAGCTAAATCGTACATGGCGTAACGGTACTTATTGGAGTAGCGGCTGGGGAAGTGGTATGGATAATATGCCCCGCGTACCTTCTGAATATAATACTATTTATAGTAATGGACATATGGTATGGCTGGATGCCTGTCTTCAACAGCTTTTTATGGCTAAGATTTTACTTAAAATGGGATTTTATCTGGAAAGATGGCAGGAAATTGAGGAATTTGATGATGAAATAGAAATGTTAACTTCATATATCAATACTAATATGTGGAGTGAAAAAGATCATTTTTTATATGATCAATATGCGGATGGTTCTTTGAGTTCGACTAAGGGCGTTTATGCTTACTGGGTGTTACATACAGATGTGTTACCTAAGGATAAGCTTGATTTTATGGTTAATGAATTAAACAATAAGGAAACTTTTAACCGACCTCATCGTGTTGCTTCATTAGCTGCTAATAATCCAAAATATAAGGCTAATGGTCGTTATTGGGTTGGTGGTGTCTGGGCACCAACTAATTATATGATAATTACCGGGCTTTTGAAAAAAGGTTATAGAAAGTTGGCTCATCAAATCGCAGTAAATCATTATGATAATGTTTTTAAGGTGTATAAGAAGACCGGAACTTTCTGGGAATATTATTCTCCTGAAAAGGCTGAACCCGGATTTATGGCCCGAAAAGATTTTGTAGGCTGGACAGGTCTTCCTCCTATTGCAGAGCTTATAGAGAATATATTTGGAATAAGGGCTGAGGCCATGGAGCATAAATTAACGATTGATGTCTGTTTAACAGATGGATATGGTATTAGTCGTTATCCGTTTGGTAAGGAAGGTAAGGTCTCTATTAAAGTTAAAAAGAGAGCTTCAGAAGATGTAAAACCCTCAATAACAATAGATACTAATGTGCCTTTCGAGTTAACTTTAATATGGGGTGACAATAAAAAACTGATAGTTCAGGTAGATGCCGGAAGTCGCTCGATTTAGTAATATAAAATAAAAAATTATGAGGAAATATATAGTATACTTTATTTGTCTTATTCTATGTACTGGTTGCTCTGTGACCAATAAGGATTATGTTAAGGACAGAAACGTAACTGTAGTTATTGCCTCCGATTTACATTTCGATTTATTACCTGAAACAGATCAATATTATCATGTTGTTGCAATAAATAATTTGGAAAATAATTTTCGTTTTCCGGTTAATGCTTCAAAGGGTATTGCAGGAAAAACTTTTAAAAAACTTGATGGAGTAATTTTGGCAGGGGATATGTTTGATAAATCCCGACCTGAAATTTTGAATTTATATAAGCAACGTTATGAACCGGGTAAAGGAGAAAAACGTATTCATTATCCTGTTTTCCCTGGTTTGGGAAACCATGATATTGATTCGGCTGTCTCTGATAAGGGAGCTGATAATTTAAAGGGCCGGGCTCTTACTTTTAGTTATATGGATTCTGTATTGAGGTCTAAATTGGCAAAAAAGGAGATTCTAAATTATGATCCTTCAAGTATGGATTATTCCTGGAATATACAGGATGTTCATTTTATTCAGGGTGAGTGTTGTGCCGGTGATACAAGTTATTGCGAGAGTGATTTTAAGTGGTTAGAGAATGATTTAAAGCAATATGCCTCTAATGGTAATCCTGTTGTGTATATCCAGCATTATGGATTTGATAAGTGGGCTCTTGGGTGGTGGCCTGAAAAGAATCGTGTTAGACTTTTTAATCTTTTCGATAAATATAATCTGGTCGCATTCTTTGTAGGGCATACTCATACGGCTTCTCTTCAACATTATCGCGGCTATACTATTTATCAGGTTAATAATGCATGGAAGGACGATGATGGAAACGGGTCTTTTGCTGTGATGCGAATAAGGAAGGATTCTTTATCAATAGCTACATGCAGTGTGTATGATGGTAAGGGGCATTTTGAGGTGGTTTCTCCTTTTATTAATAAGAAAATATTAAAGTAAATTATATTTTAACGATTATATATGAAATTAGCAATAGATTTGGGCGGGACGAATATTCGTATCGGTCAGGTGGAGAATGGTAAAATTATAAGTAAAAAAACAATCGCATGTCTTTCTTCCGGGACGGAGGAGCAGGTATTAGCTCAGCTTTTCGGTCTTATAGAAAGTGAAGTAAATAAAGATGTCTCAGGTATAGGAATAGGTGTTCCTTCTGTAGTAGACCATGTAAAAGGTATAGTCTATAATGTTGCTAATATTCCATCGTGGAAAGAGGTCCCTTTGAAAAGTATTCTTCAGGATAAATTTTCTGTGCCGGTATTTGTTAATAATGATTCGAATTGTTTTGCCCTGGGTGAAAAACTTTATGGTGAAGGAAAACAATACGAAAACATGGTAGGTGTTACTTTGGGTACGGGTTTGGGAGCAGGTATTATAATAGATAATAATCTTTACTGCGGGAATAATACCGGAGCGGGAGAAATAGGTTTATTACCTTATCTGGATTTGGATTTTGAACATTATTGCAGTAGTTATTTTTTCTCTCATTATTATAACACCAAAGGGAAAGATGTGTATATTAGAGCATTAAATAAAGAACAAAATGCGATAAAGATATGGGATGAATATGGAAAACATTTAGGTGAATTAGTTAAAGCTATTCTTTATACTTATGATCCCAGTGCTGTTATTTTTGGAGGTAGTATTTCCAATGCTTTTCCTTTTTTTATTAATTCATTGCGTAATAAAGTCAGAGAATTTCCTTATGGAAATTCTTTAACTAATTTACATTTATTAAAGACAAAAAATACGGATATCAGTTTATTGGGTGCGTCAGCTTTATAAAAGTAAACTGGATGATTATTTAGGAATTTGTTATATTCGATTGTTGGGTACGTTAGATTTATAGTTATGATCAGATTAATCCTGCTTACCGATTTTACCGAAGCTTTTGCAAGATATCTTTTAGAAGGTATCCTGCAATATTCAAAAGGGAAAAAAGAGTCCTGGATAGTTTGTCGTATGCCTCCTTCTTATAAGAGGAGAATCGGCATATCTGGTGTTGTTGATTGGGCAAAGAAATGGAAAGCTGATGCTATTATTGGTCAATTTGATATAAATGATGATGTAAGTTGTTTCTCTAAAAATGGTATAATAGCATTGGCCCAGGATTATAAAACAAGGTTTTCTAATATACCAAATATTACAAGTGATTATCACAAGGCCGGTCTTATCGCTGCAGATTTTTTTATAGAAAAGGGATACAAAAATTTTGCCTTTTTCGGTTATGAAGATGCAGTATGGTCCCTGGAAAGACAAGAAGGTTATCTTGAAGGTATCCGTGCTCACGGGTTAGCAAAAAATTTTTATGGATATAATAACGATAAAATTGATAATTTATGGTATTATGATTCTGAACCATTAATTACCTGGCTAAAAGCACTGCCATTGTCCACAGCTCTTTTTGCCTGTGATGATAATCAGGCAATTAAAATTACTGAGGTATGTCGCACTATAGACATTAAAATACCAGAAGATATTGCTGTTTTGGGTGTGGATAATGATACTGTGGTTTGTAATCTTTCAGATCCTCCTATTTCAAGTATACAAATGGATGTAGAAATGGCAGGGCTTGATGCTGCAAAATTGATAGATCAGATATTAAAAGATGAAAAGACAATACCCCATGATATATTTGTAAAACCTGTAAATATTGTTAATCGTATTTCGACAGATTTATATCCTACCAGAGATCCATATGTTTTAACTGCAATAAAGTATATTCATAAGAATATTGCTGAAAAAATAAATGTAACGGATATTGTGAATCAGGTATCCTTATCCCGACGTTTATTGGAAAACAGGTTCAGAAAAGAAACGGGACAGGCTATATATCAGTATATACTAAAACATAAAATAGAACGTTTTTCTCAACTTCTTCTTTTAAGTGATAACTCTATATCGGAGGTAGCTACAGATGTTGGCTTTTTTGACTATAAGAATGTAGCCAGGAAGTTTAAATCTATTAAAAAATGTTCTCCTTCGCAATATCGGGCACAAAATAAATTGTTTTAATAATATTGTTTTATTGATTATTCGTTTTGATGATTTTATAATACCTGAATTTTGCAGGGAAGTTTTCTGGTGAGTATTCAAGTAACAATAAATAAGTAAGTAAGCCTGTCGAGACATAGCATATTCTATGATTATTGGGAATTAACTGGCATGGTGACTGATTTTTAAGTTATTTGGGTAATTAACAGATGATTATCTGTAGTTTTTGTTTTATATAAATATATTATCATGAAAAAATTATTGATAACAAAAAATATAAATATAATAAGGAGTATAATTGTATTGTTGATCTTGTTTTTTGTTTTGCCAAATTTTGCTATGGCAAAACAAAAGCTTTTTTTTAAAAACGGAAAATTTAAAATTTGTCAATTTACAGATTTACATTGGAAGCCGGGATCCCCAGGGTGTGTGGTAACATCAAAAACAATTCAGACTGTACTTGAAAAAGAACAACCATCACTTGCAATATTGACAGGTGATGTTGTTACATACAAACCAGCTATAAAAGGCTGGAAAGCTGTTATTGAAATATTTGAAGAGGCAGGAATCCCTTTTACTGTAACCATGGGGAATCACGATGCTGAAATTACGACAAAAGATTCTATTTTTAATTTGCTTTTAGCTTCGCATTATTATGTAGGTAGTAAGGGACCTAAAAATATTTATGGATGTGGAAATTGTTGTATCCCTGTATATGGCTCTCAAAAAGGACATGAAATAAAAGCTGTTTTATATTGCATTGATTCAAATGATTATTTACAGGTAAATACTTATGGTCATTATGACTGGGTACATTTTAATCAGATAGAATGGTATCGCAGGCAGAGTGAAAATTATACGAAAATAAATAATGGTATTCCTATTCCTTCACTGGCTTTTTTCCATATTCCACTTATAGAATATAATGAAATTTTGGGGAATGATGATACTTATGGAAACATGTTGGAAGATGGTGTCAGTTCATCAAAAGTGAATTCCGGGTTGTTCGCGTCTTTCCTTGATATGAAAGATGTTATAGGTGTGTTTTCCGGACATGATCATAATAATGATATTATAGGAATAGAGAAAGGTATTGCTTTAGCCTATGGAAGAGTATCCGGACAGGATGCTTATGGCTCACTTCAAAGAGGGGGGCGTATTATTGAATTATACGAAGGAAAGAAAAAATTTGATACATGGATTCGTACATCTCTTGGTAAAGAAGATGTTTATTACTATCCTTCAGGTCTTACATCCCTGGATGAGAGAAAAATGAATTATTTATCTGCCATAAAATGTACACCTAAGGCGCATGGTGTTTTTTACTGTTATTATGAGGGTATTTGTGAGAATACAGCTCAAATAAAAGAATGTAAAAAAATAAAGGAAGGAATATTGAAGAATATCTCTATTAAGGGAGCTTTAAAAGAAGACCATTTTGCATATGAATTTCGTACTTTATTAAAAATCCCTCAAAGAGATATATATCAATTTTATACCTTCTCAGATGATGGATCTGTGTTATATGTAGATGGTAAATTGGTTGTTAATAACGACGGAGGACACAGTTCCCGTGAGGCAGTGGGTAAAGTAGCCCTCGATAAAGGTTTTCATGAAATGCGGGTTTTGTATTTTGAAGATTACATGGGACAGGAATTGAAAACAGGTTTTTGGGGACGTAATATTTTAAAGACATATTTGCCTGACAGTATGTTATATCTTCCGGAATAAATAAATAAGGTGAAACGAGAATTATACGTTTCGCCTTATTTATTGTGCTTTGTCTATGTATTGTCGATCGTTTTGTATGTGTAATATTTTTATCTGATACTTGTGATATGTTTATTTTATGCTATTGAGTAAGTTCGTTTTCCCATCATTAATAATTTTGAGAATAAGTTCTCCAAATAAAGTGTTCTGCCAGGCAAACCAGGGACGTGTAAATTTTTTAGGATTATCTTTGTTGAATGATTCATGAATAAATCCTGTCCCTGCATCTGTATTCATTAACATTTCTATGCAATATTTAATTTCATTATCATTTTGACTTGTAAAGGCTTTCATCATAATACTCATGGGCCAAATCATGTCATATCCGACATGTGGGCCACCTATGCCTTCACCTGCTTTGCCTTTAAAGAAATAAGGATTATCCTTGCTCCATACGAAACGACGTGTGTTTTGATAGATGGGGTCATTAATATCCAGAATATCTAAATATGGTAGCGATAATAAGCTTGGTACATTAGCATCGTCCATTAGCATCCGATTTCCGAATCCATCAACTTCATAGGCGTAAATAGTTCCATATTTGGGGTGATTATAAGTGCCATATTTTTTATTGCAGTTTCAACTTCCCGGGCTAAGTCGGTACATTCTTTGGCTAAATCTGTTCTTTTGTTTTCCGTCTTTAATATTTCTGCAGCTTTTTTTAGTGAAGAAACGGCGAAGAAATTTGAAGGTATAAGGAACTGAAAGGTTGTAGCGTCATCTGAAGGACGAAAACCTGAAACTATAAGTCCTACAGGATTGACGGGAGTACCTAACCCGTTGTTACTAAGTGTACCAAACGCACTATCTGTTACACGCAAAAAATGGTAAGGACCTACACTTTTTTTTCGTTGTTGCTCTTTGAATGTTTGCAAAATATTCATTATGGCTTTTATCCATTCTTCGTCAAAAATACTTGCGTCTCCTGTCTCTTTCCAATACTGATAGGCTAAGCGAATTGGATAGCACAGAGAATCAATTTCCCATTTACGTTCGTGTAGCTC
>Ga0172378_10004724_pt1 | contig 12739 bp, 9 predicted proteins | sample GrowelOW332metaG_FD_119755 | JGI IMG/M metagenome (GOLD analysis project Ga0172378, IMG submission 119755) | Groundwater microbial communities from an aquifer near a municipal landfill in Southern Ontario, Canada - Pumphouse #3_1 metaG | ecosystem: Environmental > Aquatic > Deep subsurface >...
GTTGATGAAAAAGACTTTTTTATCGTAAATACATTGATTATGTATGATTGCATTGAGGAACAAAAATGAACGCAAAGGAATTAAAAAAAATAAGAACTGAGCAACTCTTGCTAACTCAAAAAGAGTTAGCAAGAGAAATTAAGTGTATCGATATCAACTGTTCAAAAATGGGAACAAGGCAAAATGGATTTAAGTTTGAAAAATTTAAGAAAGCTAAATGAAATTATAAAAAATAATTAGAAAATTAAATTGTGCAATAAATAACAAAAAAACAATTAAGAAAAGAGAGCCTATTATTGGCTCTCTCCTTAAATACTCTCGTTTCGTTTGCTTTGTTAACTTGAATATATTACAGTTTCTTCTAATCGTGAAATCTCCTTGCCAAAAACTTTGGTTCACAATTAACCGAATACCGCAATACAAGTGTCTACAAAGCTGACAGCGACAGAATATTTAAATTTTCGGAATATTGTATACCTGAAAACGCAATACGAAACAAATTAGACCATATAGCTCAACAGGCAGAGTTGAAAAGAATACGCATTCACAACTTTATACATTCCCACGCTTCCGTTCTTTTGAGTAGAGGTGTACCGATTATAGAAGTATCAAAAAGGTTGGGACATTCAAGCCAACGCAAACACTGAATACCTACGGACACTTAATGCCAAAATCAGACGATAAGGTATTGAGCGTTTTAGACACAATTATTTAGTGAAATTATTTTTTTGTTTTCATTTTGTGTTCAAAACAATATATTGTATGTAAAAATGAAAAAAACCACGATATATCGTGGTTTTTCCTTTTGGTGGAGATGAGGGGATATTGCTCCGCTTGACTTGAAGCAATAGGATTTGTTCGTCTTTTTTTTTACAATCAGCTCATTATACTTTTTCAGTGTCTGCACTTTCTCGCCGGTACGGGGCAACAATTTCCCAAATTGTTGCCTGCGTTTGAAAATTGCTACTTATATAGCAATTCTCAAACTACCCTTCCGTTCAAATCCCCTCACCTGTTTATTCCATTTTCTACAAATTAAATATGCGTAATCATTTTGTATTTATCAAAAAACCCGCTCTTTTGAGCGGGTTTTTTGTGTTTTGGTGGAGATGAGGGGATTTGAACCCCTGTCCAACAGACCCTAAATGGCAGTTTCTACATGTTTAGCAACTGTTTGTTGTTCTCTCCTTTTGGCACATTTGCAAGCCTCCATTTGAAAAGTTCGTAATGACAACGAAGCTACCGAACGCTCACTTCGCGTTGTCTGTTTTTATGATACCGATTGCTGAGGGAACAGAAAACCTCAGGTCAGCACGCAGTTTCTAGTTAAGCTGCAAAAGCGAGATTCTGTTGGAATCCCATTTCACGATTGTTCGCGTTTAAAATTTGTTTCCGTTTTTACGCAGACGAGCCAGCGACATGCTTCTACCACCCTAAACCTATTGTCGAATCCAAAACATCCCCTAATCCGCATTTTGCAATTTTTGAAACGAGTCAAAAACAAGACAAAACGGTTCATAGAGATATCCTAGTGTGCAATCAGCTTTCGTGTTGTTTATATTATATCATAAAATTTGCAATTGCAAACAGATTTTATTAAGTTTCACAATTACAAGCTAATTTATTATACTTTAGCCTGACATCTTGCAATTTTATTATGATTTCCAATAAACAAAACTATTTCTATCTATTTTCAACTTGCAAACATTTGTTCTCATCTATTCTAAGCTGTTCTTATTATTTAGAAACTTATTTTATTGTATTTTTGAATAATTACATCTATTTTCCTATTTTTTCAATTTATTAACATTGCTTAGTTTGTTCTCTTCTGTTCTTTTTTTGAAATCGAGTAATTATGTTAGAAATTAAAACTAAATTTTGCATTTCTTCCTATTTACGTTTGCATGATTGACATTTGCATATCACTAATATAGTATATTGTTAGATAAAACAATTGTTTAAAGATATTTTATTTAGAGGGTAAAAATGAAAAAATGCGAATATTGCGGAGCAACATTAAATGATGATGTAACAAAATGCGAATATTGCAATGCTAATCAGCCTATTTTACAAAATGAAGAAAGGTCAAAATTTAATACTCAACCGCAACCGCCACAACAAATAATAATAAATAACTACCAGCAAACGCCTCCGCAACAACCTGTTCAGCCTAATTATTATAACGGAAAAAAGCCAAAAAACAAATGGGTTGGTTTTTTGCTTTGCTTCTTTTTTGGCATATTTGGTGTACATAGGTTTTATGAAGGAAGGATTTTTTCAGGAATACTATTTCTTTTTACTTGCGGATTTATGGGTATTGGGTGGTTAATCGACACGATTGTTCGATTGTTTAATTCAAATCCATATTATGTATAGAATTAAAGTTTGCAATCTGTCCTGAGAATTTGTGGAATGTCTATTGGAAAATCTTATGATATATTTGTTTTCACAGCTGACTCGATTACAATTATTAAAGAAAGCAAAAATTTCGAATACATAGATTTAATTGAACTGCTTCCGATACATTTTGCAAAAAATCTACTTTATTCTTGTTTGCGATTTCTCCATTCCTACTCAATTTCCGTTTCTCTACTCTATCTCCGTTTCTCTACTCTGTCTATGTTATCACTTTTTTTATATCATATTTCTTGACAGCTTCGATTTAGCGTGCTAGACTGTGCTCAATTAAATATTTGTTAGGGGTGGCAGTGAAACTGCCTGAGATTACACCCTTTGAACTTGATTGAGTTAGTACTCACGAAAGGAAATTTGTGCAAATTGCGCGCCCATAAGATAATCTTGTGGGTGCTTTTTTATTGCGCAGGGCTGTTCTCGCTAGCATAAGGAGTTCTTATGACTTATTTCAACGAACTGTCATTGTTTGACAGGTCATCAACAATCGCACTTTACCTCACGATTGCAATTTTCTTGCTTATCGGTATTGTGTATCTATTGGTCAAAAAAACCAAGCCCGAAATGTTGAAAACAACAAAAAATGTTTCAGTCGGTTTTTTGCTTGGATATGCAATCGGATTGCTTTCGATATTGTTCTATTTGAAGCTTGATGAATATCTAAGCGCGGGCTATATTGACACAGCAACTTTCTATCCTATTATTGCACTTCTTGCAACTGCAATTATCTTGACCGTCGGCGCGCTTTTTATATCGATATTCAAGAAATCCGCATTCAAACTTTATTCGAAAATCTCACTTGCTGTTGTGGGCATATTTGCACTTGTGCTTTTTATTCTGAATATGGTCGACACCTACCAACTCGGTGCAATGGACACCACAAGTGAAACATTGCTCTATATTTTTACTTTTGCGATTGTGGCAGTCATTGCATCGCTATCACTTGTTTTTGGCAAAAAAACCGAACAATCAGACCACACGAAATCTATTGTTTATGCAGCGGTTTGCATTGCAACCAGTTTTTCGCTCTCCTACATACGTTTTTTTGAGCTACCACTGGGAGGTTCAATCACATTTGCAAGTCTAGTTCCATTGATGATTTACTCTTATATGTTCGGCATGCGCAAAGGCGTGCTTGCAGGGGCAATTTACGGCTTATTGCAATTCATTCAAGCTCCTTGGATTATTCACCCTGTGCAATTTTTGCTTGACTATCCAATCGCATTTGCAGCAATCGGATTGACAGCTATTTTCAAAGAAACTGGCATTCTAAAAAACAAAGCGGTTTTGCAATTTGCGTTTGGCTCAATCATTGCTGTTCTCATTCGCTACTTTTCGCACGTTGTCAGTGGTATCTTCATTTGGGGTTCAGGCGACCCCGAAAATTACAACGCAGTAGCTTGGTCATTCCTCTACAACAGCTTTACGCTTGCCGACCTTGCTATAGCGCTTGTTGCAGGTTGCATGCTGTTTTCATCGCGAGCCTTTGTCCGACAACTCAATGTTCACACTCTGCCAAAAAATATTGTTGCACAAGCTAATGATAAAAACAATGTTTCTTCCAACGTACATGATGATAACGATTTTTAGAAAACAAAAGCTTTAGAAAATTATAATTAAAACTCAAAGAAATCATTTGAGTTTTAGAATGAGTAGAATTTATGATTTGATAAAAAGCAAACGGATTATAGGTCAATTTGTGTTTTGATGAAAAAAGCAAACGTTTATAGGTAAAATTTGATTTTGTTGAAAAGTGAACGGAATAAAAAGAAATAAATAATTATGGAAGTAAATTAATTTCAGAAAATGTAATCAGTTTTTCATAGCAAATCTGTTTTGAAAAAACAAATCTGTTTTGGAAAAGGAAATATAAATTTTGAAAACAAAGCAGTTTTGAAATGGAAATATATTTAGTTTATTTATGATAATGAAAAACTATTGCCTCTCCAACTGAGAAGTTCAAAGTTATGCTGTTGCTTGTAGCAAGATTTGAAATTCCTCGAGATTGATATGGCTCAATGCATAAATTTTCCAACGGATAATGTAGATTCACTGAATGTTCAACAACAATAATCCCACCAAACGGCACAACAGAAATTGTGTCGTTTTTGTTTGTTGCGAGTTTGAATTCACCCTTTGCGAAATAGATATCAAGTCCTTTTTCACGCGCTACAGCTTTTGCGCCCAGTTTGTCGGCATATGCAAGCAATGCAAAATTTCCTAATATGTGGTCTGTCCTACCACCCAAAACTCCATAAAGGTTAAGGTTTTTATAGCCTTTCTTCACGGCATATTCAATGCATATTTCGCCGTCAGTTTCGTTTTTTTCAATAGGGAATTTTACAAACTCTACATCTTTTGGAATTATGTTAAGACTGTCACCATCACCCAAAATAATATCAGGTTTTCTTGATTTCAAAATATTTGCTCCACCATCAGCGCATATTACAAAAGTATCATTGATATCGACTTCAATGCTTTCGCCATTCAAAACTATTGCACAGCTTTTGACTGATTTATCACTCATTATTCTCTTTTCATTTTATAATCTTAAAATCCATATTTACAATCATCGTGCGACGGAAAGCATTATTATGATTTTATTTTCGTATTAAATCACCAATCAAGTCGCGTACAACTTCGCTTGCGATAAGCAAGCCTGCACTACCCGGGACAAAAGATATGCTTGCGGGAATATGTCTGCCGTGTTCCTCAAGTTGCACAGTAGGTGTTAGTGGGACTTCATCAGACCACAATACCTTCAAGCTATCAATTCCCAATTCCTTGAGTTCTTTGCGCATAACTCTGGCAAGTGGACAAACTGAAGTTTTTTTGATATCCGAAATAATAAATTGCGTATTCAATTTGTTTCCGGTTCCCATTGAAGAAATAATTTTGATGTTTTTTTGTTTTGCCAAAATCACCAGCATAAGCTTTGATGTCACAGTGTCTATTGCATCAACAATATAGTCATAGCCATCAAGGGAAACAAGGTCTTTGGTTTGGCTTGAGTAAAAGATATCATAAGTTGTTATGTCCAAATTTGGATTTATATCAAGCAGTCTTTCGCTTGCAACCTCCACCTTTTTTCTGCCTATTGTAGAATGAAGTGCAATAAGCTGCCGATTCAAGTTTGTCTCACTCACTGTATCGCTGTCAACGATTGAAATATGCCCAATACCAGCACGGACAAGCGCCTCAACAACAAACGAACCTACTCCACCAACACCAAAAACTGCAACCTTGCTTGCTTGCAGTTTGTTTATCGCATCGTTTCCGAGCAAAAGTTTTGTGCGTTCAAATATTTTTTCATTCATACTGTTTTTGATTTTATATTTTGATCCTATTTTTTTAAGTATGATTTTCTGTTTAATTCGAGTTTAATTATGATCATAGTAACTAAGCATCAGATAATTTATCAGTAATGATAAATAGTTTCAATCATGCCTTCAAATTAACAATTTCATATGTTTTGAGCTTCGAATTAATTATTGCGTAGAATAAAGAATTCAAAGTATACTTTTTGTTTATTATTCCGTTTGAATTTTTTCTTTCTTCAAGAGTTGCGCCTGCTTCTCAAAGTATACTTTAGGAATACCGCTTTCGATTGTTGGCGGAGCTTCCTTTGTTATGCTTGAGCCCAAAATGTTTGCATATTTTTCAGGATAAAACTTGAAGTACGAAACGCCCTTTTCCTCACGCTGAGAAATAAACTTTTTGCTATTGCACCAAACCATTGATGGCATACCTATCACAAACATATAAAGCGGGCCCAAAATAAGCGATTGAATTGTGTGACCATATTCGTGAACTGTTGTGGCGCGAATCCACTGTTCATCTCGAGTCCCGTTGACGAATATAAACATTCCGAGTGAAACTCCTCCAAATTTTCCGTTGTGGTAAACACAAATCGAACCGTGATAATGCGTGCGTTTGCAGTAACGGTATTTTGCAAGCAAAAACAATCCCAACAAGCTTTGCAAAATTCCCCAAGTCCATTGAATAACCACATATAAAAACATTTTTACATATTTCAATATTTTCATTGCTTTAGTTTAGCATGAATATAACATGAATTCAAGGGTATTGTTGACTTTCGAGCGCGATATTAGTATAATATTTTTGTTTAGTGAAGTACAATTTAAGAATAATATATCAATAATTTATTACCATTCGTTAATATTTTAATAAAAAATCAAAATAACACTTTGCAGTAACTTAAATATTTCTTATCGACGGGAATTTAACTAAATATATAGAGAATAATATTGAATAAAGAAGGACAAAACAATGCTTCAACTTAAATCAATAACAAAAAATTATTTTGTCGCAGATATGAAAATACCCGCTCTAAAGGGTATTGATGTCGCATTCCGCAAAAATGAATATGTTGCAATTCTAGGTCCTTCAGGTTGCGGTAAAACAACTTTGCTCAACATTGTTGGTGGTCTTGACAGCTACACTTCAGGCGACCTTTTGATAAATGGTCGTTCCACGAAAGAATTCAAATCCCGTGATTGGGATACGTATCGCAGTCGCAGAATAGGTTTTATTTTTCAATCCTACAATCTTATTCAACACATCTCTGTTATTGCCAATGTTGAACTTGCGCTGACTATATCAGGGATATCTCAAAATGAAAAACATGAGCGCGCGCTCAAGGCATTGGAGCGCGTTGGACTTTCTGAACAAATAAGCAAAAAGCCGAATCAACTTTCGGGCGGACAAATGCAACGCGTCGCAATTGCGCGTGCAATAGTCAATAACCCCGAAATCATTTTGGCTGATGAACCTACAGGAGCACTTGACAGCACCACTTCAATTCAAGTGCTTGAGATTTTGGCAGATTTGGCGAAAGAAAGACTTGTAGTAATGGTGACTCACAACGCAGAACTTGCAAAACGCTTTAGCACAAGGACAATCAAACTATTAGATGGCGAAGTTGTCAGCGATTCAAATCCATACAATTCAAATGATTTAGAAAACGACATATCAAAACAACAATTCGATGCGAATGTAACCTTATCTGAAAATGTTGATTTACCAACTGAAAAGCCGCTTAATAATATCAAAATGAAAGATAAAGTTGCGGATGTTGCAATAAAGCGCAAAAAGAAACGCAGTTCAATGTCTATATTTACCGCGTTTTCATTGAGCGCGAAAAATCTCATCACGAAGAAATTTCGCACAATCCTGACTACCATTGCAGGTAGCATCGGTATTATTGGAATTGCTTTGGTGCTTTCAATATCAAATGGATTTTCTCTGTTTATGTCAAATCTTGAACAAACCACACTTTCAAGTTTTCCAATCACTGTAAGCAGTATTTCAGTTGATGTATCTTCTGATGCTTTTAGTTCTCCTATTAGTGAAGGCGGAGAAGGAACTTATCCAGACACAAAATTGGTTATGCCTTATGTGCCCAAAAATCAAATGGGATATGTTACATTTCGCCCAAACTATATTACAGAATCTTATGTTGACTATGTGAAACAAATGGAATCAGAACATCCTGAGTGGCTTGCTAGTATCTCATACGCTCGCACCGTACAAATGCATCTGCTAACAAACAAAGGAACATCTGCATCTCCTGAATATTCTCTTGTTGACACCACTTCTTTGAAGGCAACTTGGTGGCAAGAACTTTTGAGCGAAAATTTTCTTATGGACGAATACGATCTTCTTGATGGAGCATTTCCCACAGCAACAAATGAGATTGTGCTTATTGTCAACAACAAAAATGAACTGACTGTTGACACGCTGAAAACTTTAGGCTATGTTCCAAAACTTATTGCAGGCACATCAGACGAGTACGAACCATATTCATTTTCAGATTTTATTGGAGAGAATGGCGAAGGCGGAAAAGTTTTTAAGCTGATAAGAAACAACGACTATTATATTCAAAACGGAACAAATACTGATGACATTCCGCTTTATGAAGAGTTGAATTCATCTGATTTTGCCACAGCGTATGAAAATAGTGAAACCGAACTCAAAATAGTTGGAGTTATCCGTGTGAAGCAAGATGCTGAACTTGCTCTTTTGAGCTCAGGCATTGGTTATCTCCCCTCTTTAACGGAACAAATTTTAGCCGATTGTGCCTCTTCCGATATTGTCAAGGCACAAAAAACTACCTACGTGGATGTTTTGGGAAACGGATTGGATGAGTTCGAATTTGATTTTACTGCTGTTGACAGTTATATAGCTCAGATTGAAGAAGTCGATATTTCGCAACTTCCTTATTTTTACTACAATATTTTGCATTTTATAGATGAAGAAGCTTACAATGATTTAAGTAGCAGACCATTCACTTTTGGTGAACTATATGATGATATTGCACAGCTTGACGAAACTCTGGATGATGATCCGACAACTCCGATTGACAAAATGCTTATGCCTCTTGCTGATTACGGTTTTAATGTGCAAATGATAAAGAATTTTTTGAATGCGGATTATGTGACTCGAATGAAAGAAATTGGAGCTGACACCATCCCGACAACAATAAGCATTTACCCCGCATCATTTGAAAGTAAAGCGCAAATTCGCAACTTTCTTGATTCGTACAATGATATGATGCAAAACGAAATTGAATATATCAAATATAATGACCTTGCCTCCACTATTTCCGCGTCAGTATCGCAAATGGTAAATATTACTTCGTATGTCTTGATTGCTTTTGCAGCTATTTCGTTGTTTGTTTCATCGATTATGATTGGAATAATAACTTATATTTCTGTACTTGAACGCACAAAAGAAATCGGCATTTTACGAAGCCTTGGAGCAAGAAAACTCGATATTTCAAATGTCTTCAACGCAGAAACTCTAATAATAGGATTTGCTTCAGGTGTTGTGGGCGTTTTGCTTGCAGTCATTTTGAATTTCCCTATCAATATGATTATCACAAATTACGCGGGTTCAATGGTTCAAAATCTAGCTAGACTCAATCCTTGGCACGGGATTGGTTTGGTTGCATTGAGTATGGTTCTCACTGTTATTTCAGGACTTATACCTGCATCACTTGCCGCAAAGCGTGACCCCGTTGTTGCCTTGAGAGCTTGATTATTAAGATATATATAGACCATTTTGTTTGATTTCTGCATTTGGTTCTGACTGCTTTAATCTGCTTTTGTTTTAATCTGTAAATGTGGTTCTGACTGCTTTAATTTGCTTTTGTTTTGATTTATGTTTATTTTGGTAGGAAATAATTAGTTTATATACGGTTTTGATTGTTTCAAAGAACTCCCCCTTTTTCTGAAAATAAAAAAGAGGAGTTTTTTTGTGGAAAATTATTGACATATTTTTATTTTGGTAATATTATATGAATAGATGTTCATATAATATTGTGAGGTGCTTATGTCTGAAATAAAAACTAATACCCAAAATCAAACCAATCATTGTTGTTGCATTCATGATGACATCGTTCAGAGTGTAGCAAAAAATCTCAATACCAATGAGGAACTAACAAGTTCAGCAGAGCTATTTTCAGTATTCGCGGATTTCACAAGACTAAAGATTGTCAACGCTTTACTTTTGCACGAAATGTGCGTTTGTGATATTGCAACTCTGCTCAAAATGTCGCATTCCTCAATATCCCATCAGCTTTCTGTTTTGAAATTATCGCATATTGTTAGTGCAAGGAAAGACGGAAAAGTAAAATACTATTCTTTGTCAGATGAACACATCTCCGAATTGTTCAAACTTGCTTTGGAACATATAAATGAATAATCGATTTTAGAATGCTTCGGAGGTCATTCAAAAACAAGTAATTTTATTAAGAACAACAAAACAATCGATTCGATGAAATAAACGATCAATTTCAGTGACTTGCAGTATATTTAATTATGCAAATTGCAGCAAGTAGTAAAAACCTAATTCAATGCGAAGTTTTTCGTCATTGAAATAAAATAAAAACTATGAAAACATACGAATATAAAATAGAGGGATTGGACTGCGCGATGTGCGCACAATCAATACAAAAAAAGTTGCAACAACAAGAATGGGTGGAAAGCGTGGCCGTCAACTTTACGATTTCGAAAATATCATTGTCGACACCGCGTGAAGACGATGTTTTTGACAATGTCAAAGAAATAGTTGCTCGAGTTGAACCCGATGCGACAATACACAAAATAAATCAAAAAATTGATGATATAAAGAGAAAATCGTTTTGGAAGCGCAACTGGTTCTTCTTGTCTTTTCTTACAGGAACAATTATTGGTACAGTCGGAATATTGCTTGGCTACTTAACAAATTTGAAAATATTAAGTTTGGTTTTGATGTGCATTGGAGCTGGACTTATGGTGATAAAAACTGCCGAACGCGCGGTTTTAAAAGCTGTCAAAAATCATTCAATAGATGAAAATTTGCTTGTGACAATATCTGTTGTGGGAGCTATAGCGATAGGGTCGAGTATGGAAGGACTAATGGTCATTTTCCTGTACCAAATCGGCAAATTTTTGGAAGCACGTGCTGTTGAGAAAACACGAAAAGATTTGGACAGCCTACTCAAAGTTAAGCCTTCAACAGTCAGATTGCAAACAGAAAAAGGAATTGCTGAAGTCTCACCATCCACTGTTCCTGTTGGCTCAACAATTGTGGTTTATGCAGGAGACATTGTTGCGCTTGACGGAATAATTATCGCTGGATCTGCATCTTTGAATATGAGCAGTCTTACAGGAGAAAGTTCCCCTGTTGCGATATCAGAAGGTGAACAAGTTATGTCCGGGTCAATAAACCTTGACGGCGTTTTGACCATAAAAACAACCTCAACTGATACCGACAGCACCATAACAAAAATAATGAATCTAGTGGAAACCGCGGCAGAACGCAAAGCGAAAACCGAGACGATAGTGAGTCGTGGTGCTCGCTACTACACACCAATAGTTATTTTCATTGCCATATTCGTTGGCTTGATGTTTGGTTTTGTCGGAAAAATCGGAGTTAATGAAAGCATATATCGCGGAATGATTTTTCTTGTTATCTCGTGTCCTTGCGCAATAGCAATTTCAGTACCGCTCTCCTATTTTTCTGGTATTGGCAATGCTTCAAAAAAAGGAATATTGGTCAAGGGCTCAAACTATCTTGATGCAGTCGCGAACTTGAAAGCTGTTGTATTTGACAAAACAGGAACTTTGACTACGGGAGAATTTTTGGTCACAAAAATTGAAACACTTGACAATGCGATGAGCGAACAAGATGTTTTGCAGCTTGCCTCAATCGGTGAGCAGAATTCCACGCACCCTATTGCCAAAGCTATTGTGAGTCACTATATCGAACAGCAAAATAAAAACAGAAATGTCTTCAATGAACTTACTGATAAAGCGACATCAGTCACTGAACTCGCAGGGCGCGGACTTTCGTTCAAACTTAGCGGAAAAAACGTTTTTGTTGGACGCGGGCAAAGTGAAAGTGACTCCACTGTGGTTGATGTTGAAATCGACAACAGTGTCGTTGGTCGAATATACTTGCGTGATCAAATAAAAACCAATGCAAAAGAAACGATTGCATATTTCAAGAATAAGGGTATTGAGTCTTATATGTTCACTGGCGACAATAAAGCAGTCGCAAAATCTGTTGCTGCAGAAATCGGGATAGAAAACGTGGAGGCAGAAATGTTGCCTATGAACAAATTTTCAAAGCTTGAAGCGGTGCTTGACAAAATGCACAAAAATGAAATGTGTGCTTTTGTTGGAGACGGAATAAACGATGCGCCAGTTCTCACTCGTGCGGACATCGGAATTGCAATGGGCTTGTCAGGTTCAACAGCCACAATAGACACCGCAGATGTTGTGCTAATGAATGATGACCTCAAAAAACTGACAACTTTGCATAAGCTTTCAAAATTTACAAAACTGATTGTTGCCCAAAATTTAATTTTCGCACTTGGAGTAAAATTTTTGTTTATGATTTTGGGGACAATAGGTATAACAGGAATGGCTTGGGCGGTGGTCGCTGATGTTGGATTGACTCTATGCACAATTTTTAATAGCATCCGTGTGCTTAAACTCAAATAAGATTACTAGAATAATCTATAACAATAGATTTTGAGTATTGTTTGAAAAAGCACTAAAAAGTTTGTTGTTTTTATATAAATATTATAAAAACACTAAAACACCTCGCAAATGCGAGGTGTTTTAGTGTTAATTTTATTAGATTAAATTGATTATTTCGCTATTTAATACAACAGCTTGAGCATGGATTTCAATCCATCTCATCATCAATTTCAACTTATTCTGTGTCGTTACAATTTATTCTGAGTCGTTTCAACTTATTATGAGTAGTTCCAACTTATTATGAGTAGTTCCAACTTATTATGAGTAGTTCCAACTTA
>Ga0172378_10004725_pt1 | contig 12738 bp, 12 predicted proteins | sample GrowelOW332metaG_FD_119755 | JGI IMG/M metagenome (GOLD analysis project Ga0172378, IMG submission 119755) | Groundwater microbial communities from an aquifer near a municipal landfill in Southern Ontario, Canada - Pumphouse #3_1 metaG | ecosystem: Environmental > Aquatic > Deep subsurface >...
AAAGGATTTAACTCAACCACGATGTTTATCTCTTATCAGAAAGATATGTTTCTAAATCTTTACTTTTCTTCGCTTCTTAAATAATCAAGTAGAGAATTGAATAAGGGAAACATTGTTCCTTGGTCAGTCCACCCATCCCACATCAAGTTCAATTTTATTTCATTCTGATAAACTACTTCCGCTCTTTCTGGGTCGTAAAGTGTCAATCCTGTAAACCATCCTCCAGTATCTTTTTGTTCTGTAGATAGATTTAGAAGCAGAAATGGTCGATAATATTTATACGCTCGGTTGAGGCCTACCATATCAGAAACAGATGGTATCTTTTCTGTCAATCCTTCTTGCACAATGGTTGTTTGAAATTGCTCGAATGTCATTACTGTATCAAAGTGGTTTAGATTAGTTCCCATTTGGAGCCAATAGTCGCTCGTAGGAACAACCAGCAAGCAAGATTTTAAAGCATCTTTATCCACCTCAACTTCCTTTAAAACTATTGTTTGTTTGTTCTTTTTAGCTGGGAAATAATTTGTTGATGGATTTAAGATTACTGCTTTTTCAAAAGAACCACAGCCATAAATCAATGTGATTATGATTGTTGTTATTGCATATTTTATCAGGTTATTTTTCATTTTCTTAAATTAGTACTAATTTTTTATTTACTGCTGGCGCGGGTTTCCGAACCCGCGCCTGTAAGGTTTAATCTATAGGGAGGCACAAGTCGGGAGACTTGCGCCAGCGAGAGGTATCACCACCTCATAAACCCGCCAAAGCTAACCAATCCCTTGTGCCCATAGCCCAATTGTCCTGTAAGCCCATAATTCTTTCCCCAAGTGAAGTTTATCACTTCAGCATGAAAGAAGAAATTCATGTCAGTCCATTTATCTGTATATACACCCTCAATAGTGTCTTCGTTATTTATTAAAACCATAGACACACCAACGAGACTGCCCATTCGGAAGTTTTCTTTTTGTATATACTCGTATCCCACTTGAGGACCGAAGAAAAGCCAGCCCTCTTTATTTATTTGCTGATAGGTTGTTGAAATCCAATCGTAAGGAGGATGCGGATTTATATAACCGTCAGTTTTTGTGCCCGACACATTTTTGTGGTCATACGTTATATTAACTCCCAATTTAAGACGAGGTTTCACATAGCGGTTGTATTCAGCCATAAATGCTCCTCTATATTTGGCATTAAGACCATCAAGGTCTCTGCCCCAATTATCCATTCGATGAAGCGACACAGGTGAATACATTACTTTTATTTCATTCTTTTGCGCGAATGCTGAGACAGACAAAATACAGAACAACAAAAGAGAGAACCACCTACGCATTTTCATTACTTCAAGGTTAAATATTAATTTTTTTATGAATTGCTAATTTATTTAAACGTCAAAAGTAGGTTTAAAATCTAATTACTTCGATCCTTGTTTGGTTAAATGGTGTTAATATAAAAAAAGATTGTTTTGTTGTTTAATTTTTATAGCTCCGGCTGGCACGGATTTCCGAACCCGTGCCTGCGAGATTTAATTTATAGGGAGGCACAAGTCGGGAGACTTGCGCCAGGGGAGTGACGAAAGAATTGTGGCAGCGACTTCCTTGAGTAAAGCTGAAGGTTCATTTCGCTTTTAATTTTTAATTTTTAATTTTTCACTTAAAACTACTTTCCCAAAATAATATCTCTAAAAGTGTTGGGTAAATAAACATTTTCCACATTGGCAGCTTCCGAAAATAGTGGTGCCATCTCTTCTTCCGTAAATCCGGCTATTCCGCATCCTATTCTTGTAACTAAAAAATTGAGATTTGGGTTTTGCTTCGCAAACTTAATAAACTCATCCACATAAGGTTTAATTTCAGCAATCCCGCCATGCATAGTAGGAATGCCATACGATTGACCTTGCAGTCCTACTCCTTGTCCCCAAATGGCTCCAAACTTATTGGCAGCTATAGCCGCAGCACCGCCGCCGTGGCTTCCTTGTAAGTTGCTTCCGAAAACGAATATTTCGTTTTCTTTCAAATTGTTTATTCTGTCAGGAGAAATTCGTTTTTTCATAATTTGTTTGTTTTTAAAATGTTAATAACAATTCAACAGTCAGTTTATTTGAGGTTTCCTCTTCCTGTCTGTTCCACATGGGCAATTCGTTTTTCGAAAAATAGAACTCATAATCAATTCGGATTAACGACTCAAAAGGCACTGGAGTGAAACTAAAGCCAACTCCCATTGTTAAGCGATTTAAATCAATATCACTATTTGTTTGATTGCTTCCCATGGCATCCCAGCGTGCAGCAGTTATCATATTCCTAAATAGCTTCCCATTTTGCAATGGAAACCAATATGCTCCTTGCAAGTATGTAGCTATTAGTTTGTCGTTGTCCATTTTGTTCTTTCGATGCATTACTTCCGTTTCCACTTTCCAGTTATTGGCCTCATATCGGAGGTCAAAACCATAAAACATAAAGTTTATCTCTTCACTTTTAGGATATTTATAAAGTTTAGCAGTTGTTCTAAAACCTTTCATATTTCCCACTCGCAATCTGGTGGAGTAGGAGAGCGTGTTTGTCCAAACAGGATCATTAATGGAGTTTCCATTGAAAAGACCTGCATCAACTCCTATAGGAAAATCGGCAATACTAAAATCGTAAGATGACGAAACACCTATGTCGCGGGTTCCGGGTGTGAAATATTTACCAATAAATGCTCGGTTTGCAAACAATAGTTTACCCGGGCTAACGGTGTATGGATTATGAATAGGGATGCTGGACTGTCCCAGCTTAACGGTTAATCCTTCAAGCGGGTTAATGGCACCATATAGATCCAGTACATTAAATTTTCCTTCACTGCTTAATTCTGCCATAGCTCTATAGCTAACAAACGAGGTAATGTCTCCTGTTATACCAACACGTGAGTTTCGTACCGAAAAACGCGAAGTATTGGTTTCATCAGCATACTCAAATTTTGATTTGAGAAAACCATCAAACTTTATAGTGGGAGTAAACTCTCCCCAGTTTATGTTGTTCTTTGAGTTGTTTTCTTGTGCAGTTAAGAATGAAAGCGCACAAATGATACTTACAAAGGTGTTGGTTATGCGTTTCATGCTATTGAATATTTAAAAGTACACCCGGCGAGAATCGAACTCGCATCGTCGGAACCGGAATCCGATATTCTATCCATTGAACTACGGGTGCATGGAATTAGTAGAAAAGCTAATTAAAAACAAACATAGATTTATTCCACGATAAAATTAGGTTTTCTTTTTCTACGAAAGGTTCTATTTTTTTCAAATCTTCTGATGATAAAAATCCGGTAAAATCAAATTTAATCGATAAATCATCGTTTTCTTTATTGAATTGAAAGTGCAATGGATAAATATTGATATGTGATGCCGCTACTTTAAAATCAAGTGTGTTTAACTTTGATGCATCAAAGAAAATCTCTGGTTGTATATCGGGCATCAATCTGTTTTTATCAATTTCCTCCCATTTGTCAGAAAAAAAACGAATTTCACTATCGCATACTTTTTTGCTGCAAATTGTTTTAACAACAGAAATTATTTGTGTGTTATTTACCAAAGGTAGCAGTTTCATTTGCAGTGTTCCTACATCAGAAGTCTTAAGCGATAAAAAAGTATCTGTATATTCCAATCTTTCAATTTTCCCCAGCGGATAGGGGATAACTGACAGTGAGGTGTCCATCAGCAACATTGTTTTATTTGCTTCGGAAAATGCAGGTAAGAATTCATCGGGCATGGTTTTAAAAACCGTGTCGATAGTTTGCCCATAACTGAAAAAAGTAATGCAACAAAAAAAGAATAAGATATATCGTTTCATCTGTTATATTTAGGGGATTATAATTGCTATTTGAGAAGGATTGATGGTGGGTTTTCCACCTTCGGTGCCTTCCATAATTTCAAGTTTAAAATAGCGAGCTTTGTAAGGTGCGTCAAAATGAATATACTGTCGCATCGGATTGTTTTTTATGTTCCCAAACTCTCTTTGTGAAGACGGTTCACTCCACTTTTTTCCATCACTACTGAGCATGAATTTGTATTTATAGACTGATTCGGTCTCCTGATTTGGCATATACGAAAATCCTGAAATTTCAATTTCTTTTCCTTGTATGTCAACAGTTAAAGGGTTTGTTTCCATTACTTTAACCCAATCTTTGTCTATGTAATTTAAGTTGATATCAAGTGTGTCAGTAGTGTACTCTCCCGCATAATAAGCACCTATTTCTTTGATATTTGCACTAACACGGGTTTCAATAATTGTGATACGAATTTTTTCGGGAACAACATCCTCAAAACGTAGAATACGTTTATAACCAATGGTTGTTCCTTCAGTCAGCTTATTCCAGCTTCCATCAATCAATCCCTCTACTTTAAATACTTCAACTCTTTGTCCTTTCTCAATATCTTCTTGCAGAAGGATAGTGTTGATTGTTTCACCTTGTTTGATGGAGTATTCTCTAAAGTCACCATTTTTTGCTTTCCAGTATGAGTGAGATTCATTCATTTTATTATCTTCGAACGTTTTCCTTACATATTCGCCAAATTCCTTCAATCGGGTAGCATCTATTTCGTGAATCAGTCCACGTCTGTCGGGTGGAACATTCAGAAGAAGCACAGAGTTCATTCCTACTGATTGATAATAGATATTCACCAACTCTTCGAGCGATTTCACCTGAGCGTCTTGTTCAGGATGATAGAACCAACCGGATCGAATGGATACATCCACTTCCGATGGGTACCAATAAATTGAATGTGCTTTTTCGATCAGTTTACGACTACCTAAATCTTTTGCGGTAGCAGAAATTTCCAATCGTTGGTTTTCTTCCGATGCATTTTCATGAATATCAGCGCGCAAAGGCGTTACACTCCATTCGGTTTCTCGTCCCAAACCTTGCTCATTGCCCACCCAGCGAACGTCGTCGCCCATAATGGCTTTTACAGCTTTGGGTTGTAAGCTATCAATAACATGGTAAAATGCTTTCCAATCGTAAATTTGTTTCTTTCCATTGGGTCCTTCGGCATTTGCGCCGTCAAACCACACTTCGTGTATTTCTCCGTAGTTGCTCAAAAGCTCACTGAGCTGTTGCACAAACATTTTGTTGTATTCTGGAGAATCACCATAACTTGGTGCATTCCTGTCCCAAGGAGATAGGTAAACTCCAAATTTCATGTCATGTTTGTCGCAGGCACTTTTCAATTCTCTTACAACATCTCCTCCGCCATCGCGCCACGAAGAAGAAGCTACAGAATGCTCTGTGGTTTTGGTAGGCCACAAGCAAAATCCATCGTGGTGTTTTGCGGTTAAAATAATCATTTTAAAACCACCCTCTTTCAGAGCTACAACCCACTGCTCCGCATTTAAGTCGGTGGGGTTGAACAAATCAGGATCTTCGGTGCCATCTCCCCATTCACGTCCCGTGAAAGTGTTTATTCCGAAATGGATAAATGCCGTTAGCTCCAATTTTTGCCATTCGTATTGTTTTTTTGTTGGCACAAGATAGGCAGCAAGCTTTATTTTTTGTTCTGGAGTAAGTTTATCGTTAAATACAATCTCCTTTTCAATGTAATTTTTGGGTCGATTACAAGCAATGCTTACAAATAGAGAAAGCAGAGTAGTCAATAATATTAAACGTTTCATACTTTACACTTTTTAGGAATATTGATTAATAAGATAACAAAGTTAATTCGATTATTCTAAGATGCAAAAAAGTCGCACCATTAGTACGACTTTTATATTAAAATTTATGGATTATTCTTCAAAAAAGGTGTTTAATGATCATGTTCATCAGCCATTGCCTCTTCTTTTGTTTGATGTACAGTTTCATGCTCATGCTCTTTTGGAGCATAGATGGAGTAAAGTTTCAGAGGTTTGTCAGAGTCGTTAATTACGTTGTGCCATTTTCCGGCCGGAATCATCACTGCGAAATCATCTTCCACCTTTTCTTGAAAAGACAGATCGTCTTCCGAATCTCCCATCATAACAATACCTTCACCCTCTTCAACGCGAATAAACTGATCATGGTCCATATGAATCTCAAGACCAATGTCTTCGCCCGGTTGTATACTCATTACAGTTAGCTGCATATATTCACCCGTCCATAACGCAGTGCGGTAGGTGTCATTTTGTCTTGTGTAATCTTCGATATTAAAAACAAAAGGATCTTTACCAAAATCTTTAAACTCTAAGGTTTCTTTTTGGGAGACGTCGTTTTCTGTTACTTCTGTCTTTTTTGTTGTGTCTGTTTGTAAACATGAAGTGGTTAAAAAACCGATCATGAATAGTACAGTTAGATAAGTAAATTTTTTCTTCATAGATAGTTGTATTTTATATTAAACAATTGATAAATATACTGATAATTGACGTTGTATGCAAATAAACTGCCATAATTAGTGGTTTTAGAGAGTTTTGTGTTCTGTGTTCTGTGTTATGGGGTTTGCGCTTTCTTTATCATTTCGACCAGCGGGAGGAATCTGTTGAAGAATCTGCAAATGTTAATGGGATGCTTCACTGCGTTCAGCTTGACAATAAAAACTCACATCACCGCATCATCGCATCATTCATATCCCCACATTATTATTATCTCCCACATACAAATACCTCTTAATACTTCTCTTTTGAGTTTTCTCAAACTCTTCGTTGCGAAGTTCTATATAACCAATTTGTTCGTAGATTGCTAACTTGGTATTCACTTCCAAACGATTCCTATTCATTATCTTTTCCAAATCCTTCAACGTAACTTTTTTCTCTTCCATTTCATCAAAATCGGGATAGACCAATCCCACCAACCTGTTGTTTCTTTTTATTATTAAACTTTCCGCAATATAAGGCATATTGTTGAGTCGTGTTTCAATTTCTTCGGGATAGATGTTTTGCCCATTGGCACCAAGGAGCATGGTTTTAATACGCCCTTTTATATATAGTCTGTTGTTTTTGTCCATAACCCCCAAATCACCTGTTCGCAACCAACCATCTTCTGTGAATGCCGCAGCGGTAGCTTCCGGATTTTTGTAATAGCCCATCATCACATTTTCGCCGGTTACTTGAATTTCACCTGCAATTGTTTGAGGATAATCCGAATCAATTCGCGCTTCCATGAATCCCTCCATAATTTTACCACAAGAAGTGGGAATAAAATCATGGTGATTGTCATAAGAAATCAATGGCGCACACTCTGTCATACCATAACCTACCGTAAAAGGAAATTTTATTTTGTAAAGAAAATCCTCTGCTTCTTTGCTTAGAGCGGCACCTCCTACAACAACCTCTCTGAAGTTTCCACCAAAAGCAGCAACAAGCGTTTTGCGAATTTTTGCGTAAACAACTCGTTTAAGTAATGGAATCTTCAGTAAAGCATTAAATGCTGGTTTCGAAATAATGGGCTGTATTCTTTTCTGATATATTTTTTCTAATATAAGCGGTACTGTTACTATTAGATTTGGTTTAACTTTCTGGAAAGCTTTTAAGAGTGTTTTTGCACTAAGATTTTTACCTAATAGATGAATATGTACGCCCATCGATAATCCGGCCAGGAAGTCGAATGCACAACCATAAGCATGTGCCATGGGAAGAAAAGCAACACTTTTTTCACCTCTGAACAGGAGATTGAGCCCTTGCGCAAACAGAATATTTCCGGCATAGTTGTTGGCAGTGAGCATAACTCCTTTGCTGAAGCCGGTAGTTCCCGATGTGTAGTTTAAACAGATTACAGATTCGTTGCGAATAGTGGGATACTTTATGTCTGATGCTTGAAAACCATCGGGATATTTAACTGCAAATTTTTTATCTACTCTGACTTTTAAGTTTTTTGTTTCATCTGTTTCTCCTTGAATCAGATCTTTGGAACGAAGATCAAAAACGGGTTGAGAAAACTTATCTTTATTCAGATTTTTCCAAATGTTTAGTTCAATAAAAATAATTTTAGCATCGGAATGAACAATAATATTCTCCATGCTTTCCGGATGAAAGTCGTGCAAAATAGGAACAATAACAGCGCCGTATGTAATAGTAGCCATAAACAGAGCTGCCCAAGTTGTATGATTGTGACCAATTAAAGCTATCTTATCCTTTTTGGTTATACTCATCTCCTCCAAGAGAATGTGAAGGCGAGCAATTTCTTTGGCAAACTCACCATACGTAATTGTAGTGGATTCGTGTAAATCAGTGAAAGCATTCAATTCCCAGTTTTCTCGAAAACTTGATTCGTATAGATTTATAAAATTGGTCTCTATCATTATATTAATTGAGGTTAATCCTATTTTGTGTAAAAATAGCATATAATATTTTAATAGCAAACTAAGAAGCCGTTAGATTGCCGATTTATTGTAATTTTGTCACTATTAAGAATCATTCTGTGATTCTTAAATAATTCTATAAAAATTGCTATGATAGATACTTCAATATTCGAAAATAAAACTGCCGCATATTATACGTTAGGCTGTAAACTCAATTTTGCTGAAACTTCAACCATAGGTAAACAATTGTCAACGGCCGGAATATCCCGAGCCCAAAAAGGACAATCCGCAGATATTTGTGTCATCAATACTTGCTCTGTTACAGAGCTTGCCGATAAAAAATGTCGCCAGGCAATTCGCAAAATGATTAAGCAGCATCCCAATGCGGTGGTGGTGGTAACAGGTTGTTATGCTCAGTTGAAACCAACAGAGATTGCCGATATCCAAGGTGTGGATATGGTGTTGGGATCCAACCAAAAACTTGATGTGCTTAGCTACCTCAATCAATTTAGCAAAAAGGAGAAAAGCGAGGTTATTATTACCAAAACAAACCAAATAAAAAATTTTATTCCCTCTTGCTCTGCGGATGATCGCACACGTCATTTCTTGAAAGTGCAAGATGGGTGCGACTACTATTGTACCTATTGTACAATTCCTTTTGCCCGTGGCAGAAGCAGAAATGGTTCCATTGCCAGTTTGGTTGCTCAGGCTGAACAGGTGGCAGAAGGTGGTGGCAAAGAAATTGTGTTGACAGGTGTAAATATTGGGGATTTTGGAAAAACTACTAAAGAGAGCTTTTTCGATCTAATGAAAGCTCTGGATAATGTAGAAGGCATTGAGCGCTACCGAATTTCTTCAATTGAACCCAATCTTTTGACCGATGAGATAATAGAGTTTGTTGCCAACTCAAAACGATTTATGCCTCATTTTCATATTCCATTGCAATCGGGAAACGATGAGGTGCTTAAATTGATGCGGCGAAAATATGACACAGCACTTTTTGCTCATAAAATTGAGAAAATAAAGGAAGTGTTACCTCATGCTTTCATTGGTGTGGACGTAATTGTTGGCGTTCGAGGTGAAATGGATATTTATTTTGAAGAGGCTCGGAAATTTATTGAGTCACTGCCTATTTCGCAGCTTCATGTATTTACTTACTCGGAACGCGCCGGAACGAAAGCTTTGGAGATGGATAATCCCGTTGCTCCAAAAGTAAAACAGCAACGCAGCAAAACTCTACTCAAGATATCGGAACAAAAGCTGGAGCAATTTTATAACCAAAATAGCGGAACTTATCAAAAAGTATTGTTTGAAAGTGCCAAACATGGTAAGAGAATGATGGGATTTACCGAAAACTATGTAAAAATTTCTACCAGTTATAACACAGCGTTAGTAAATGAAATTGTAGATATCAAAATAGGAAAATTAGACACCGAAACCATGACTATGAACGTACAATTTACTGTTTTAGAAAATGCATAAAAAACCCATAGGCTACCACTTTATATATGGTCTTTTAAAACTGCATGCTCTTTTGCCTTTAAGGGCATTGTATGTTTTTGCTGATATTCTGTATGTGATAACTTACCACTTGGTTCGATACAGAAGAGAGCTGGTGCGTCGCAACCTAACTAATTCGTTTCCTGAGAAATCTCTGCAAGAGATTATCAGAATTGAAAAAGAGTTTTATCATCATTTTTGCGACTATTTCTTCGAAACCATTAAGTTGTTGCATATTTCGGACGAAGAAATGAAACAACGTATGAAATTTGAAAGGCTGGATGTGCTGGCTGAAGCCATGAAAGATCACAAATCGTGCATTATGTATTTGGGGCATTACGGAAATTGGGAATGGGTGACTTCCATTGGATTGCATATACCGCAAAAGATAGTTAAAGCGCAAATTTATCAACGCATAAGCAACAAATCATTTGATGAAATATTTATAAAAATCCGCACACGCTTCAAATCGCTCAATATTGAACGAAAGGAGACCATGCGTCGGATTATTCAACTGCGAAACAATGGCGAACAGATGGTCATTGGTTTCATTTCCGATCAGCGTCCGCCGAAATATTACGATCAATATTGGACCAATTTTTTGAATCAGGATACACTTACCTTAACCGGAACGGAGCGTATTGCAACTAAGACCGGTTTTTCGGTTGTTTATTTTGACATTCAAAAAACAAAACGGGGACACTATACCGGAACATTTTCGTTGATGTCTCGCGATGCATCCAAAGAACCTGAGTTTGCTCTCACAGAAATGTACATGCGAAAGTTGGAAAAAACTATTTTGCGCCAGCCGGCTTTTTATTTGTGGACACACAACCGATGGAAGTTTTCGAAAAAGAAAGAATCAGAAAACAATACGGATCAATGAAAAAAACATCGATAGTTATTTTAAACTGGAACGGAGCAGCGTTGTTAAAGCAATTTCTTCCAACGGTGCTAATTCATACCCAAACGGCAGATTGCGAAGTGGTGGTGGCAGATAACAATTCGTCTGATAACTCGATTGCTCTATTAAAAGAGCATTTTCCAAGTGTTAAACTCATCTTGTTGGATAAAAATTACGGCTTCGCCGAAGGCTACAACCGTGCTTTGCAACAAGTTCATTCTACGTATGTAGTATTGCTAAACTCCGATGTAGAAACATCTCCCAACTGGCTTGCACCCCTGATTGAATACTTAGAAAGAAACCCCAATATTGCAGCTGTGCAACCGAAAATTTTATCTTATAATGATAAAACAAAGTTTGAATATGCCGGAGCAGCTGGTGGATTCATCGATCGGTATGCATACCCTTTTTGCAGAGGCAGAATACTGAATGTTTTGGAAGAGGATAGGGGACAATACGATAACGTAGAACAAATATTTTGGGCAAGCGGTGCTTGCCTTTGTATACGTCGTGCTGACTATATGAAAGCTGGAGGATTAGACAGCGATTTTTTTGCACATATGGAAGAGATTGATCTTTGCTGGCGATTGCAATCGCGTGGCAAAAAAATTGTCTTTGTCCCACAATCACATGTATATCATGTAGGTGGAGCATCATTGAACAGTGAAAGTCCTCGAAAGACACATCTTAACTTTCGCAACAACTTGTTGATGATCTACAAAAACATGACATTGCCTCGCATGATTGAAACCATGATCGTTCGCATTGTTTTGGACGCTGCTGCTGCAGCACACTTCTTAGTGCAACGAAAGTTTACCCATGCACAGGCAGTTGTGAATGCCTATTCCGATTTTATAAAAATGAAACCTGCATTTAAACATAAGCGAAAAGAGAACTTGGCAAAAACTATTCAACCTAAACTTACCAAACAGTATAGCGGTTCTATCTTACTTGATTTCTACCTGCATAAGAAAAAGAGATTTTCCGACATTATCGCATCCCGATAATGCGTGTAATATCATTTTATTGCAAAGAGTAATCATAAATTAACCCCGAAAATTTAGTTTGTAATAAAAAAAATAGTACTTTTGTACTGTTGTTTCAAACGAAATTAACCAACTATTCTACTAATCTAATAAAACTGTTTATTATGGCTTACGTAATTAATGAAGATTGTATTGCATGCGGTTCTTGTATTGATGAATGTCCTGTGGAAGCAATTTCTGAAGGCGACATTTATGTAATCGATCCTGAAGTGTGCACAGACTGCGGAACATGCGCTGAGGTTTGTCCTACAGATGCAATACATCCGGCTTAAGGAAGCAATTTTTTACGATAAAAAAATTAGAAGGTCAAGGAATTTATTTTTCTTGGCCTTTTTCGGTGTTAAAATAATTTTATAAAGCTTTATTGTTTCTCCTTATTTTATTGTCTGAATTATGATCTTGAGATTTATATGATTATATGATCCGGACGAGATCTATCTTTTTATCTTCTTCATAAAAATCTATAGAGCTTCACAATACGAACTGCAAAAGCATAACTTTCCCCTCTTCATAATATTCTCATTCATCTCACTGAAAATTTATCATTGACCTATATTTCATCACTTTCCGATGCAGAACTTTGAAAATATATTCCCCAATATCTCATCAGTTGAGATATGTCCCGATATTTCGCCCAAATGAAACATGCACTCCCGGATGTCTTGTGCCAAAAAATCGTGCGATAGATTTATATCCAACCCTTCGCGTACGCGAACAATGGCGGTGAGTGCCTTTGTGAGTGCCTGATAGTGGCGCATGTTGGTTACAATTACGTCGGCTTCGCCGATAGAGGGAATATGCGCTGCTTTGATCAATAGTTTTTGTAGTGAATGGATGTTTTCTTCGTTTTTTGCAGAAATGAAAAGTCGATCGCCTTCTAAATCTCTCAACAAATCGTGTTTCTTATTCAATTTTTCTTGCGAAAGCAGGTCAACTTTGTTGAATAAAAAAAGTGTGTGTTTATCTTTTAACTTTGGCAGTAGCGATTGCGCCATCTCTTTTATCTTTTCATTGGAAGTGGTTAAATCAATCACCCACACTATTATGGATGC
>Ga0172378_10004727_pt1 | contig 12736 bp, 7 predicted proteins | sample GrowelOW332metaG_FD_119755 | JGI IMG/M metagenome (GOLD analysis project Ga0172378, IMG submission 119755) | Groundwater microbial communities from an aquifer near a municipal landfill in Southern Ontario, Canada - Pumphouse #3_1 metaG | ecosystem: Environmental > Aquatic > Deep subsurface >...
ACAGAGTCTGTTACATATACCTGATTGCAGTATAATTGTATTTTGTTACGTTGTAATTCGATGTTACTCTTAATCTTAGGGAAGTAGAGAATACCTGTAAGATTGAATGGATAGTCCACGTTCAGATGTATCCAGAAGAGAGGTTCATCTGCCATAGGGTAAAGCTCTTGGTAGAACTTCTTGTAATCTTCATCCTTAAGTTCAGATGGCTTGCGGTTCCAAAGAGGGGTTGTCTGGTTTATTACATTGTCCTCATCTGTGTCAACCTGTTTTCCATCTTTCCACTCTTTTTTCTTTCCAAAGGCAACAGGAACAGGAAGGAATCTGCAATATTTAGTAAGAAGAGAAGTTATTTTTGCAGGTTCAAGGAATTCCTTGCAATCATCATCAATATATAGAATTATATCAGTACCTCTGTCTGCTTTCTCAGCATCCTCCAATGTAAATTCAGGAGAACCGTCGCAACTCCATTTTACTGCTTTTTCGCCTTCTTTATATGATTTTGTTATAATCTCAACCTTTTTTGCAACCATGAATGCTGAGTAGAAACCTAACCCAAAATGGCCTATGATAGAGTTGGCATCGTCCTTATATTTTTCAAGGAAGTCGTTGGCTCCGGAGAATGCAATCTGATTGATATACTTGTCAATCTCTTCTGCTGTCAGTCCAATACCTCTATCAGATATTGTTATTGTATCTTTATCAACTTTAACCTTAACGGTCAGATCACCTAATTCCCCTTTAAAATCACCTTTAGACTCAAGGGTCTTGAGTTTTTGAGTCGCATCTACAGCATTTGAAACCAGCTCACGAAGGAAAATTTCATGATCACTATACAAGAATTTCTTTATGATTGGGAAAATATTTTCAGTTGTAACCCCAATATTACCTTTCTGCATAATATTATATTTTTATAGTTATTATTGATTTTACTATTTTAAAGCAAAAAAAATGCCAGATATTTTAATATCTGACATTTTGTCTGTACTATTTTATAATTAATTCTAATTACTGCTTAAGAGTGATATTTATAGTCTCATTTTCACTGTCAAATGATGTTATCAAAACATCTCCCTTTTTAAACTTATCAGAAAGAATTGTCTCTGCAAGCTTGTCTTCCAGGTATGATTGTATTGTACGCTTAAGCGGGCGTGCTCCATACTGTAAATCATAACCCTTTTGAGCCATATATTTCTTACTTTCATCATCAACGATAAGTTCGAATCCGAGCCCTTTTACTCTATCTATCAGTCCCTTCAATTCCAGATCAATAATCTTAATGAGTGAATCCTCTTCAAGTTGCTCGAAGTTGACTATCTCATCAACTCTATTTAGGAATTCAGGTGCAAATGATTTGTTCAATGCCTTTGTAGTTACAGAACGTGCATGCTCTTTATCATTTCCTTTTGTGCCGGCATTGAATCCTATTCCGGTACCAAATTCCTTAAGCTGACGTGTACCTACGTTTGATGTCATTATAATTACAGTATTTTTGAAGTCAACTGTTCTGCCACTACTGTCAGTTAGTCTTCCTTCATCCATAACTTGTAACAACAGGTTGAACACATCCTGATGGGCTTTCTCTAATTCGTCAAGTAGTACGATAGAGTAGGGTTTACGTCTTACCTTCTCGGTCAGCTGTCCGCCCTCTTCGTATCCAACGTATCCAGGAGGAGAGCCAATAAGTCGGCTGACTGTAAATTTCTCCATATACTCACTCATATCTATTCTTATCAGTGAGTCGGAAGAGCCGAACATGAACTTTGCAAGTTCTTTAGCAAGATATGTCTTTCCAACGCCGGTAGGACCAAGGAAAAGGAATGTGCCTATAGGTTTGTTTGGATCTTTCAAACCTACTCTGTTTCTCTGAATTGCCTTAACTACAGTCTCAATTGCCTTGTCCTGACCTATAACATTACCAAGTAGGTTTTCCTTCATTGTAAGAAGTCTCATGCCCTCAGCCTGAGCCATTCTTTGAACCGGTATTCCTGATATCATGGAAACCACGTTGGCAATATCCTCTTCGTTTACTGTTTCACGATGTTCTTTTTGCTCTTTATCCCAGTTGAGTTTCATCTCATCCAACTTTGCAGTTGCTTCCTTCTCTTGGTCACGGTAACTTGCAGCAAGTTCAAAGTTCTGTAATTTAACAGCCTCGTTTTTCTTGTTTTGGAAATCGAGAATAGTTTTTTCTTGTTCTTCAATCTCCTTAGGTACTGTGATATTGCCCATAAGAGCTCTTGAGCCTGCTTCATCCAATGCGTCTATCGCCTTGTCTGGGAAGAATCTGTCGGTTATATATCTGTCAGTTAGTTTCACGCAAGCTTTCAAGGCATCATCTGTGTAAGTTACATTGTGATGATCCTCGTACTTATCTTTTATATTAGTAATAATCTGAAGAGTCTCTTCCGGATTTGTAGGTTCCACAATAATCTTCTGGAAACGACGTTCCAAAGCACCGTCTTTTTCTATACTCTCTCTATATTCGTCGAGTGTAGTAGCACCAATACATTGTATTTCACCTCTAGAAAGAGCTGGTTTCAGAATATTAGCCGCATCCATACTGCCTGATGCAGCTCCTGCACCAATGATAGTGTGAACCTCGTCTATGAAAAGGATTATATTAGGGTTGTTTCTCAGCTCGTTAAGTATCTCCTTTATTCTCTCTTCAAACTGTCCTCTATATTTTGTTCCTGCCACAACAGATGTCATGTCAAGTGTCACAATCTTCTTGTCAAAGAGAGTTCTTGATACCTTTCTTTTAGTTATATTGAGTGCAAGGCCCTCTACTATAGCCGATTTACCTACTCCGGGCTCACCAATGAGGATAGGATTGTTTTTCTTTCTTCTTCCAAGAATCTGCACAATTCTATCTATCTCTTTCTCGCGTCCAATAACCGGATCTAGCTTTCCCTCAAGTGCAGCTTTCGTCATGTCTATGCCGAAAGAGTCTAACATAGGAGTCTCATTAGCAGACTTCTGATTTCTTCTGGTTGTCTGTTGCGGACCTGAAGAGCTTTTTTTGCTTGGTGGCATTTCAAGATCCTCATCATCTTCATCCCCATAATAATCTGAAGCTCCATGTGTTTCATGGCTTACTTTCAACTCATTATAGATGGTATCATAGTTGAGGTCATGACCTTCAAGAAGACGGCAAATATTTGTGTTTCTTGACTTCATAATAGCAAGAAGTATATGTTCTGAGTCAGAAGCAGGACTCTGCAAGAGTTTTGCCTCAAGAATGCTTAGTTTTAAAATTAATGATGCTTTTTCATTAAATCTGATTGCTTCACTGTCGGTATTGTCACTTGCTTCATTTCTCAATATACTCTCAATCTCATTCTTTAATTGTCTGAGATTGATATTCATATTGTTCAATATATCAATGGCTTTACCCTCTCCATCTCGAATCAGTCCCAACATCAGGTGTTCAGGACCTATATAGTCGTTTCCAAGGCGGTTAGCCTCTTCTTTGCTATACATTATGATATCAGACACTTTTTGTGTAAATTGATTGTTCATATATTAATAATCCTCCATTTTTTAGATTAATAATGAATACTACTATAACGATCAATAGTATCTTTTTGAGATAAGCAAAAGGAATTTATAATGACTTATCCTATATTGTTTCGTTATAAATAGAAACATTACAAAATACGTGCCAAAAAGTCAATTGTTTACCAAATAAAGAAGTTTTATATATAGCATGCCGCTGTTTTAATGTTTTTGTTATTCTATATATAGTAATTAACAAACTACTATCGTAAAAGGTTCATTATTCCTACAAAAATATAATAATATTTCAAAGACAATATACTATTTTCCTTTGTAAATGAATAGGTATTTGACATAAAATATGCAATCTTTTTTTCTTCTTTATTATATATACTATTTATCTTTTGGATAGCTATTTTTTGATGATAATAGCATTTAACTTTTTTGTCGGTTTTATTTCGTATATTGTATAAAAATTGTAATTTAGCATGGTTTTTGAATGACCAAATAATATTGTGTAATAAATTTTCTTTAAATGTTGGAACAAGACAGAATTATAAAGGTTAACATAGAAGAGGAGATGAAGTCATCGTATATAGATTACTCCATGTCGGTAATTGTTGCGCGTGCTCTCCCTGACGTTCGAGATGGTTTCAAACCGGTTCATCGCAGGATCCTTTTCGGTATGATGGAACTAGGTAATACCTCAGATAAAGCATATAAGAAATCTGCCAGAATAGTTGGTGAAGTATTAGGTAAATATCACCCACATGGTGACTCTTCAGTATATGGTGCTTTGGTGAGAATGGCTCAGGATTGGGCGATGAGATATCCGATAGTTGATGGACAAGGTAACTTTGGTTCTATTGATGGTGATAGCCCGGCTGCCATGCGTTATACAGAGGCGCGTTTGAAGAAAGTCGGTGAGGAGATGATGGAGGATCTTTATAAAGAGACTGTTGATTTTCAGAATAACTTCGACGATACACTTCAGGAACCTACTGTTATGCCTACTCGCATACCTAACCTATTGGTTAATGGTGCATCTGGTATTGCAGTTGGTATGGCTACAAATATGCCTCCTCACAATCTCTCTGAGGTTATTGACGGATGTGTAGCTTATATAGATAATAATGAAATTACCATAGAGGAGTTGATGAATTATGTTAAGGCTCCTGACTTCCCAACTGGTGGATATATATATGGTATAAGTGGCGTGAAAGATGCTTTCCTAACAGGCAGAGGACGTGTTATAATGCGTGCAAAAACTGAGATAGAGAGTCATACAAATCACGATAAAATAGTAGTTAATGAGATTCCTTATAATGTAAATAAGAAGGAACTTATTGAAAATATTGCTTCTCTTGTATCAGATAAGAAGTTAGAAGATATTTCATATATAAATGATGAGTCTGACCGTGAAGGTATGCGTATTGTTATTGATTTGAAACGTGATGCTAATGCTAACGTTGTCCTCAATAAACTCTTTAAAATGACTGCTCTTCAGGCATCTTTCGGAGTAAACAATATTGCTCTTGTACATGGTCGTCCACAGATGCTTAATCTTAAGGATCTTATAAGCAATTTCGTTGAACATAGGCATGATGTCGTTATCCGTCGTACTAAATTCGATTTACGTAAGGCTCAGGAACGTGCTCATATCCTTGAAGGACTTATCATTGCATCAGATAATATTGACGAAGTAGTAAGAATTATCCGTGCCGCTAAAACACCGAATGAGGCAATAGAGAATCTTATGAATCGTTTTGAACTTGACGAGATTCAGGCAAAAGCTATTGTTGAGATGAGACTTCGTCAACTCACAGGACTTATGCAGGATCAACTTCATGCTGAATATGAAGATTTAATGAAACTTATAGCTTCATTGCAAGAGATACTTGATAATCCTGAAGTATGCTGGAAAGTTATTAAAGATGAACTTATTGGCGTTAAGGAGAAATTTGGTGATGCTCGTCGTTCTGAAATAGTATACTCTTCAGAAGAGTTCAATCCTGAAGACTTCTATGCTGATGATCAGATGGTTATTACTATCTCTCATCTTGGATATATCAAACGTACTCCATTGAGCGAATTCCGTACGCAGAACCGTGGTGGGGTAGGATCTAAGGGTAGTGAAACTCGTGATAAAGACTTTGTAGAGTATATTTATCCAGCTACTATGCACAATACTATGATGTTCTTTACTCAGAAAGGTAAGTGCTACTGGCTTAAAGTATATGAAATTACTGAGGGGACAAAGAATTCAAAAGGACGTGCTATACAGAATCTATTGAATCTTGATAAGGATGATAGCGTTACAGCTTTCCTTCGCGTTAAGACTCTTACTGATACAAATTATATCAATTCACATTACGTTCTCTTCTGTACTCAGAATGGTGTAATCAAGAAGACTTTACTTGAACAGTATTCTCGCCCTCGTCAGAATGGTGTTAATGCTATCACTATACGTGAAGACGACAAGGTTATAGAGGTAAGAATGACTAATGGTAACAATGAGATTCTTATTGCAAACCGTAATGGTCGTGCTATACGTTTCCATGAGAGTGCTGTACGTGTAATGGGTAGAACAGCTACCGGTGTTCGTGGTATCACTCTTGATGAGGATGTTGTAGATCCTAATGATCCAAATATAGTTGATAAAGATGAGGTAGTAGGAATGATTTGCGTTAAGGATCCTGAGAAGGAATCAATTATGGTTGTTTCTGAGCAGGGCTATGGAAAACGTTCTGAAATTGAAGATTATAGAAAGACAAATAGAGGTGGTAAGGGTGTTAAGACTTTGAATATCACAGATAAGACAGGTAAACTTGTTTCTATAAAAACAGTTACTGACGAGAATGACTTGATGATTATAAACAAATCAGGAATCACTATTCGCCTCGGTGTTAAAGATGTACGTATAATGGGTCGTGCTACTCAGGGTGTACGTCTGATAAATCTAGAGAAGAGAAATGACACTATCGGATCTGTTTGTAAGGTAGTTTCTGAATCAGAAGAGGATAATGTTGTAGATATGGATACAGATGATAATGATGTAATATTGACAGAAAACCTAACTGATAATTCTCAGTATGATGATAACGAATCATTTGATGATGATTCTATCGATGAAGAAAATAAGGAAGAATAAATATTATTATTAAATCCGTAAAATCATGAAGAAAGTATTATTCACGGTTGCTCTTATGCTCACTGCTTGCTTAGCTCAAGCTCAGGTAAGCGTTGTAAAAGAGGCAAAATCAAACAAAAGTAAACCTGAAGAAGCTGCAAAAATCCTTGAGCCAGCTTTGACAAACTCTGAAACAGCTGGAGATCCTGAAACATGGAAACTTGCTGGTGATTTTCAGAAATCAATTTACGATGAAGAGAATATGAAATTATTCTTGCCAGGTGGAAAAGCTGATACAACTAAGTTGTATAATAGCCTTGCTAAGATGTATGATTATTATCTGAAATGTGATGAGGCTGAACAGTCTAAAGTGAAAAGTGGCGAATTGAAAAAGCCAAAATACAGAAAAAAGAATGCTGAAGTGTTAGCTAAACTTCGTCCAAATTTGACAAACGGTGGTTCTGATTATTATAACAATGGTAATTATGAGAAAGCGTTGAAGTTCTTTGGTATGTTTGTTGATGTAGTTAACGAACCAATCTTTGAAGAAAACCAGGTTGTAAAACAGGATACATTGATTCCTTTGATCTCTTGCTATGCAACTTTAGCTGCTAATTCTTTGAAAGACAATAAAGCAATCTTGAAGTATGGTGCAATAGGAAAGAATCATAAGGATGAGGGTTATAGAGCTCTTATGTGCCTTGCTGAAGTTTATGGCAACAAGGAGACAGGTGACTCTGCAAAATGGCTCGAGACTATTAAAGAAGGTTCTGAGAAATTCCCAAAACAGGAATATTTCGTTGGAAACATCATGGATTATTATATCCAGAAAGGTAAATTGGACGATGCACTAAATCAAATCAACTCTCTTATTGCAAAAAATGAGACTCCTTATTTCTTGTATGTAAAAGGTATCATCCTTTATGAGAAGAAACAATATGATGCAGCAATTGCTGAATTCAACAAAATCATAGCTAAGAATGCTGAGTTAGTAGCTGAAGCTTATTCAAAATTAGGCGATTGCTATTTCTTCCCAGCTCAGACTATTGTTGAGGAGAATTCAAAACTTGCTATCGGAGATGCAAAATATACTGCTAATGAAGCTAAGATCAAGGATCTTTACTTGAAAGCTAAACCTCTCTATGAAAAGGCTAAACAGTTGAAACCAGACAACAAGCAGCTTTGGGGTAACTATCTTCTAAACATCTATTGGAAACTTAATAAAGCTGAATATGAGGCTTTAGAAAAAGAATTAGGTTATTAATATTCTTTTACCAATATAGAAACGAAAACGACTTCACACAAGTGAAGTCGTTTTTTTGTATAAATGGAGTGGCATTTGAAAACTATAGATTTTGTTTCACATATATTATATTTCTATTTTTTATAAAAAATGATATGCTTTATTCGATAAATTCTACCTCAAGTAATACTAGCATTTTAGGAATAATATAAATTAAGCTATTGGTTAGTAACATAATAATGTTCCTTGATTAAAAGTAAAATAGGCAAATACGTCGCCGGCTGTCACAAGAACTTTAAGAGTTCTTTCTGGAGTACCATTTGGGAGAATTGTAACAATAAGTTTTTTATTAATAATTTTTATTGATGCAAAACTAGTCTCAATTTTATATAAATCATTATCCCGTATAAATTCTTTACAATCATTTTTATAGATTTCTGTGGCATTTATTAGCCATGGAGAATAATTAAGACATGAGAAAGTGTATTCACCACCTGCAGCGGGAACTATTATATTATTATAATCAGAAAGTTTAATTTCGTTTTCCCATTTCATAGCTTCCCATTTTCCATCTTCATTATCACATTTGTCACAGCTCTGAAAAATAGAAAAGAGTGATATTAATACAAGGTAAATTAAGTTTCTCATAAAATATTATTTAAGTTATATTGTTTATTCTATCCCAAAACTGAGATCAGTTTGCCTTCTGTTTTGATATAATAGATTTTAGTGTGTATTGTATATGTTGATATAATGATTCTTTTGTCTCTGGCAAGACAATTTTTTCTACAGAGAGTACATAGTTATATCCTGGTTCATACACAAAACCGGATACTCTGTTAAATGGTCCAACTCTCCATTCATCCGATTCGTTTTCTTTATATTTCATGCCTGGAGATGGTTGTATATTTGCATCATCTATTATTTTAAATGGCTCTGTTTCAGATGAAATATATAGTGTAGCATCTGATTTTTCTCCTTTTGAAATTTCAGATTCAATTTTAATAAGTTTATATCTATAACATGAAGCATCTTGAGGTGGATCTGCTAGTGTAGTACGTTGCACGCTCAATTTGTATTCATTACCGCGATTGAAATTAAATCCTTCAATTTCTTGAAATCCCATGAATTGATAATTACTATTATTATTTGCCTTAACAGTCATTCCTTCAATAACAAAAGGAGAGAGTATTACTCCGGATAAACTAGTATATGGAGATATATAGATTTCTACTTTATCTATCTTATCTTCTGATTCATCATCATTAATGCAACTAACAAATGCCATAGAGTAAGCAAGTACTAACAGCAACATAAAAAGGAACTTTTTCATAAGTATTTATTTATTGTTATATATAATAAATCCATGCATTGTTTTAATACTGCATCTATGTATAAGAATGTTTATCAAAATATTAAGCAATTGTGTTGTTAACATTTTTTCAAGGGCTATTAAAGAGTACTTAAATATCACATTATTAATGGTTTTCTCTGCGCTTAATATTCTGTAAATCAGATATTTATTATAGGAATTGATGCGGACATATATACTATAACGACATTATTTCATATATACTTGTTAGCTGATATGATCGGCATAATGGTTGGTAAAAATTATTGGTGATAAATTTAAATGGTAAATTCTTGTCTAAAGGAGAGCACTGAATCTAGGTCGAGAGAAAAATGATATAATTGCAAAATAATTATGAAGATCATTTTTTCGTTTAATGCATAGGTATTTGAGTTAGAATAATTATCAAACAAGTATGAATTAATAATAAATACGATTGAACAAATATTAGTTTCTTTACAAAAATGACTAAGAAATTTATTGAGAAGATAACAAACATAGCGATACTTCATATTATCTGTATTTCATTATAATTTACAATGCTTTTAGAAATTCGGACTTTTGAATCAACCTGTGAATGATTTGAAATGGCTTACTATATAAAAATGATATAATTGGTATTATGTTTAATTAGATTTATGCAAATAATAATCTATTTTTAAGTTCTCATATATCGTGTAGAATGAGAATCACTACTCCACATCTCTCGTTTCACCTACTATTTTAATATAAACTATTTCAAATGAACCAAGAATTTAATCTTATGATTGTTGTAGTATATTATGAAATAAACTACAATAGTCTTTCAAATTCTATTTATTCATTTTATATATTTCTGAGATTATTCAATTATTATATTTCCTACATCAATAAAAAAATCCAAAGTAAACTTACTCTGGACTTTTTATCTATTTATTTTTTATAGAATTTATATTCAATAATCAATATCAGTTTAATGGAACCTTCTCGAAATTATAACCTAGCCATTTTAACTCTATTGAAGCCCCTATTCTATACATTATTCTGCATGTTCTAGCAAAGATATAAAAAGCAAGTTTGCTTTGTGGCTCAATCTTTTCATGACGAATCATACTTACTGCAGTCTCGCCACATTTACGTATAACTATCTCTAGGTCAGTAGCTTTCTCACTTTCTAGAGGGATCAATAGTATATCTCTTATAATATGTTCATCCATATCGTCGAAACCTTGTTCTCCGTAGAAATTCTTATAACCATATTTAGAGAATATTTCCCAATCTAAGTCCCATCCATATGCAACAGCCATACCAAGGAAACTAGCCCAAGCAACTGACACTGTCGGATAGTCAGGAATCTGTATTGCTGCATCTGCGATATATTCAGGAGCAATAACTTTCCAATAATCATCAATGTCGTCGGAATTAAGTAGCACTCCATCAAGCATTTTACATGCTGTACAGATTCGAAGTAATTCATTCTGAAGTTTCTCTTCGAAGACATCTAGATATCTATCTTCCATAAATAAGACTTAATAGTTAATTAAAAATGGCTACTTCCATCAAAACAATGTGTACAAACCTTACATTTTGGTAGCCCAATTGCTTCAATTAAAGTTTCTAATGTATTGAACTTTAGAGAGTTAAGTCCGAAGCGTTCTCTTATTATCTCAACCATCTTTGTATATTCAGGAGAGTCAGTCTTTGCATATTTTTCAAGGTTTTTGTTAGGGTCACCTTCTAACTCTTCTATAATACGACGTGTGATAAGTTCCATTGGACTTTTTGATGCTGTAAATCCAACAAATTGGCAAGCGTATATCAATGGTGGGCATGCTATTCGCATATGAATCTCTTTAGCACCATATTCGTAAAGTACTTTTACATTGTCACGTAGCTGTGTTCCTCTAACAATAGAATCATCGCAGAAAAGTACCCTCTTATTTTGCAGAAGAGCTCTGTTGGGAATAAGTTTCATCTTAGCTACTAATGATCTCATTTCTTGATTACTAGGAGTGAAACTTCTTGGCCATGTAGGAGTATATTTTGCTATAGCTCTGTGATAAGGGATACCTTTTCCTTCTGCATAACCTGTCGCCATACCAACTCCTGAATCAGGAATGCCACAAGCACAGTCGGCTACCGAATTATCTTTCTTTCCCATTATGTAACCACTTCTGAAACGTACCTCCTCAACATTTTTACCTTCATAGAATGATGTAGGGAATCCGTAGTAAACCCATAAGAATGAGCATATCTGCATCTCCTCATTTGGTTTTCGAAGCTGTTCTATCTTATCTGATGTGAATCTTACAATTTCACCTGGTCCGACATATCTTTCTATTTCATAATCTAGATTTGGGAAGCTTGTCGATTCGCTTGAAGCTGCAAAAGCTCCATCTTTTTTTCCTATTATAATTGGTGTTCTACCCAATTTATCTCGTGCAGCGATGATGCTTCCATCTTCACAAAGGATTAGTATTGAACAAGAACCTTTAATTTTATTGAAAAGGTTTTCAATACCATTGACGAAGTTTTTTCCCTGTATTATGAGTAGTGATATAAGTTCAGTCTGATTTGTTTTGCCGGAGCTAAGCTCTGTGAAATGCATGTTTTGAGCCAAAAGTTCTTTTTCTAACTCATCAATATTGCATATTTTAGCAACAGATGCGATAGCGAATCTACCGAAATGTGAACTTATAACAATGGGCTGTGCATCAGTATCACTGATAATTCCAATACCGGAATTTCCTTCAAATTTTGGCAACTCATCTTCAAATTTTGTTCTGAAATATGTACTTTCAAGATTGTGTATAGAACGGACAAATTCTCCTTTTTGATTTAAAGTGGTAAGACCTCCCCTTTTTGTTCCAAGATGTGAATTATAGTCTGTGCCGTAGAATAGATCTGTATGACATCGGTTGCGTGAAGCAACACCAAAGAAACCTCCCATTGTATTTGTATTAAGAGTTAATGAATTTGTTTGCAAAAGTATAAATAAAATTCATGTTATTTACTCATGAAAGGACAAAAAATAAAGGATTTACTCGATGCAAATCCTTTATTTTAAATATTCATTTTATATTAAATTCTTCCTCTATTTTATAACTAAAATAGGTGTATTTGCATGGAAGATCATTTTTCTAGCAATGCTTGGATTAAATAGTCGGGCAAATATATTCCGCTTATAATTTGTTATTGCAATCACATCTATATTCTCCTGTTTCACAAAATTGTCAAGGTTAGAAAGCAGATGATCCTCTTCTATAACATTGTACTCTATTTCAAGATCAGGATACTGTTTTTGGAAATAGACCTTCACTCCTGCCAGCCTTATCTCATCCCAAGCGTTCTTATCATTAGTTAGATTAATAAGTGATATTGAGAACTTGTATGGGGCAAACTCTTTCATTAATGTGTCGAAAGCAATGAGGTCGCGTTGATCAAATGTAGTAACAAAAGCTATCTTCCTTGCATCTTCAAATGTCTTAATAGGAGTATGTTCAGGAATAGCATATACAAAGCATTTAGCTCTCTC
>Ga0172378_10004728_pt1 | contig 12736 bp, 12 predicted proteins | sample GrowelOW332metaG_FD_119755 | JGI IMG/M metagenome (GOLD analysis project Ga0172378, IMG submission 119755) | Groundwater microbial communities from an aquifer near a municipal landfill in Southern Ontario, Canada - Pumphouse #3_1 metaG | ecosystem: Environmental > Aquatic > Deep subsurface >...
ATTGCTTTTTCTTCGTGTAGCAAACGGTTGAGTAGGGTGGACTTTCCAGAATTCGTAGGCCCGATGATGGCTACGGGTATGCCGTTCTTGATGGCATTTCCTAATTTGAAGTAACTGACCAACTTCGAAAGTACCTTTTGAAGTTGTTGTGTTAGGGCGATCAATTCGTCACGGTTGGCAAATTCTAGTTCTTCATGGTCACCGAAATCCAATTCCAGTTCCAATAATGAACAAAGATGTAGCAAGCGGTCACGAAGGCTTTTAAGTTCATCGCTGTATCCACCACGCATCTGCTGCATAGCTAGTCGATGAGTGGCCTCACTTGTAGAAGCGATGAGGTCTGCTACGGCTTCTGCTTGGCTGAGGTCCATCTTGCCATTGAGGAACGCACGCTGAGTGAATTCTCCTGGCAGAGCCATTCGCGCGCCTAATGCTATCAGACGAGCTAATGTTTGCTGTAGAATAAAACTAGAACCGTGGCATGAAATTTCTATGGATTCTTCTCCTGTATAACTGTTTGGAGCACGGAAAAGGCTAACTAATACATCATCGAGAAGGGTGCCGTCTTCTTGGTACGTTTGACCATAAACCAAAGAATAACCATCTCGCTGAGCAAGAGTAGGGCCACTGAGTGGTTTGAAGAACTGATCTGTTATGCTGATTGAAGCAGGACCTGATAGTCGAACTACACCGATGGCTCCACCTTGCGCTGTAGCTATAGCTGTAATAGTCTCTGATGACTGTATTGTATTCATAATGTTATATCTCTTTATCGTGTAAAAATACTGCAATCTGTTTGGATTAGCAAAGAAAAAGGAGAATATCACGATGATACTCTCCTTTCCTTTGTTTTTGAAAATCACTCGTGTGGAGTAATCCTATTGATAGGTTGACTTTAGATACGATCCAAAACCTTAGTAACCAAGGTATCAATGGTATTTTTGTACCCTGTATTTGCTTCCTTGATTAGACGGTTAGCGATAACCATACATACGGTCATGGCTTTGTGTCCCATCAATTTGCTAAGGCCTTGAAGAGCAGAACTCTCCATCTCGAAATTCGTAATCTTATGACCTTTGTATTCAAATTTTTCTATTTTCTCATTTTGCTGAGGGTCAGCTAGTGGGATACGGAGTTCACGTCCTTGAGGACCAAAGAAACCACCACAAGCAATTGTTACTCCGCGTACCATATCTTCTTTTGCAACACGGTCTAGGAGTTCAGTGTCGGCATCAATCACATAAGGATCAGTCAAACGAGGATTCCAATTCATGTGTTTCTTAAACGCATCTTCGAACTCTAAATCACATGCTTCATCACGACCGGCATAGAAATTCAGTAAGCCATCGAATCCGATAGATTTCTGAGCACACACAAAGGTGCCTACTGGAGTGAAAGGTTGAAGTCCACCACAAGTACCTACACGGACGATATCCAATGAGCGCATCTTTGGTTTCAGTTCACGAGTTTTGAAGTCTATATTAACTAGTGCATCTAACTCATTCATGACGATATCTATATTGTCACAACCTATACCTGTACTTATCACAGTGATACGTTTTCCTTTATAAATACCAGTTACAGTACGGAATTCACGGCTTTCAGCCTCTGACTCGCGGCTTTCGAAATGGGAAGCAACGAGTTCTACACGACCAGGATCTCCCACAAGGATCACTTTGTCTGCTATGTCCGCTGGTTTTACATGCAAGTGAAAGACGGTACCGTCTTCGTTTATAATTAATTCTGAAGGTTCAAAGTAGTTTTTCATTCTTTATTCTTAGTTAAGTTGGTTATTATTGTCTTTGCTTGTTCTACATGTTCATCCGAAACATAAAGAGATGCATAACCAGGTTGTCCGGCCATATATCCCGCTAAACCACTCTCTGCAAATTCATTACGTAGCATGGTTCCTATCTTTTCTTCTTCCAACATCTCTTTGAGATATTCAGCTTCAATGATATGTCCATAATAAACTTTTTCCATAATATTAATTTATTAGGTGAATAGATGATATTGTAAAATAAACGCCCAGCACACTGAGCAGTATGCTGAGCGTTTATATTGTTAGACTAATTTAGTCAATGCTTTTGTCTGATGTCTTGTCATCACCGACAATCTTCTCACGCATATCAGTATCCGCTTGGATATTCTTCATGTGATAGTAGTCCATGATGCCCATATGACCAGATCTAAATGCTTCTGCCATAGCCATTGGAATCTCTGCTTCAGCTTCGATAACTCGAGCTCTAGCTTCTTGTGCTTTAGCAATCATCTCTTGTTCATAAGCAACAGCCATTGCACGACGTTCCTCTGCTTTCGCTTGAGCGATATTTTTATCAGCATTTGCTTGATCAATTTGAAGTGCTGCACCGATATTACGACCGATATCAATATCAGCGATATCAATAGATAAAATTTCGAATGCTGTTCCTGCATCTAATCCCTTACTCAATACGAGTTTAGAAATAGAATCTGGATTTTCCAATACGATGGCATGGTTATCAGCACTACCGATAGTCGATACGATACCTTCACCAACACGAGCTAAGATTGTTTCTTCACCAGCTCCACCAACCAATTGATTGATATTTGCACGGACAGTGACACGAGCCTTTGCTATCAATTGGATACCATTCTTTGCTACAGCTGTAACAGGAGGGGTATCAATGACCTTAGGGTTTACTGACATCTGTACAGCGTTGAATACGTCGCGACCTGCTAAATCAATGGCAGTAGCCATCTTAAAAGGAAGTTCAATATTTGCTTTGTTTGCAGATACTAACGCATGAACCACTTTCTCTACGTGACCTCCAGCGAGGTAATGAGCTTCTAGTCCATCTCGAGTAATATTATCGATTCCAGCTTTGTGAGCTTCAATCAGTGCAGGAACAATCACATGAGGTGGTACGTGACGTATTCTCATAAGAAACAATTGGATTAGTGAGATACGTACACCTGATACGCTTGCACTAAGCCATAAAAAGAATGGTACGTAATGGAAAAAGACGACCAATGCAAGAGCAATGATGCCTATAATCAGCCATGGTGAAGCGGCTAAAGAGCCTAATAATAATCCATCCATAATGAGGTTGTATTTAATGATTAATAAAATCTATTTAATAGCTTCAACTAGCACTTGTGTGCCAGTGATTCGTTTTACTCTTATAGGCGTATTGGGATTGATAAATCCCTCTATTGACCGAACTTCGATGACTTTGTCATTAAATTCAGCTTTGCCAACTTCAGCTAAGCGAGTAACTGTTTTGCCAATCTCACCTACTGTTATATTTTCCGCTTGATTAGGTACTTTACCTTTTACTTGACTATGAAGCGCCATCCGATCTAAAGTCTTTCGACGTAGAAAAAGATACGTTGCCAAGACAAATAGAAAAATAGATATGCCAAGAAGAATGGCTGCTATAGCAGTTCCAAAATGGAGATAGGCATAATAAACAGCGATACCCATACAAGCTATTGAGGCCAATCCAGCGAAACTTATCCCTGGTAATAAAAAGAGCTCAATAACTAATAGGAGAACTCCTACAATCATCAATATTAAAAGAATGGTCAATTCCATATTTTCTATTTTTTAAGTCTAAATATTCATTGTTATATCCGTAAATATACGATATAATCTTGGAATTCACTTAGCTTTTTTACTTATTTTCTTCTTTTATCACCGCTAATTTTTGCAGTTTTATATCCTCTCGTAATTGGGCTACTTGTTGTTCCAATTGAAGAATAATCGGTGTGAGTTCCTCTTTTGTCTTTTGGTTTCCATCGGCATACTTCTCACGCATCAAAGTCAATCGTTTATCAAGAATCGTATAATCCTTGTTCGACTGTTGATAAGTAACGTATAATTTCGCAGCCTTCGCACTATGGAAATCTCTGAGCTTATGGTAAGTATTGTTGTCATTTATAACCAATGAGAAATCCCAATTGGCCTTCTCTCTAGAAAGTAAAATCTTGTTTTTTAATTGGCTCAACCGTTCTTTCCCTGCTGTCACTTGACCTTTATCTAATTGAGATAGGGCGATAGGACGCATCGATGCATGGGCTATCAATGTATCAGCATTGACGGTCAAATAATCAAAGGTAACTTTCGTTTCGTTCGGTATAAACACATAGATACACACTTTTCCTTTTGGTTGATAACGATCACTAGCCCACCATCCTAATTGACGAATCTGGTCAATCACTAGCATATAGTCATTCGCTGGGGAATTGAAAGGCATTCCCAAATTCTGAGGAGTCAAGTAGGCATCATCATTAGTCAATTTGCGCGTTACAAAGATATCGTATCCTCCCAAAGATTCTTTTCCAGTTTGTGCAAAATATAACGTTTGACCATCTCCCATCAAAAATGGATAATTGCTAGAACAGCCTTCAACATTGATAGGGGATCCTAGTTTTTGTGGTGCTCCCCAACTACCTTTGAGATGACGGCGCATATATATATTGTAAGGAATGCTGTCCATACTGCTATTCAAAACAGTTGTTGTATCCGTCGAAGCAAGTTGTGATTCTTTATCATCACGAGTGATTAGTTTCCTTCCACCGTACAGTTGGATACCTCCCATTTGAGATTCGAAGAGCGTCTGGTCAGCACTCTCTTGAGTCAAATGACCAAGAGAGGAATCGATAAAATACTCGCTAAGAAATCGCTCTTTATCTACGACGATACTATCGACTATCGTGATGTTCTCTATCCCTTTAAAAGCACTAAATAGGGGATCTAACGCCTTGAGCGCAGCTTCTGTCTGATCTGTTGGCTTTCTATAACGATTCTGATAGCTCAATAAATCCTCGTATGTTTCTTTGGCTAGCGCAAATTTATATTGACGAGTGTACAAGGCAGCCAACTGTTCATAAGCAGGAATGATATGGTGTTTTGCTGCCATAACGAGGCAAGGAATAGCTTCAGCCTCTCTGCCTAGATGAGCAGAACAAGCACCATAGAAAAAATTATAGGTTGCACTTTGTTTATAGGCTTTATATTTTTGCGTGAAATACGCATCTACCTGTTCATATTGACCATCGTAGAATTGTTTTTTCATCGAGTCAAGTGACTGAGCTGATGCCTTTGTAAAAGACATCAAAAAGACGATGCAGCAAACGGCTGTTAATAAATAGACTTTGTTTAAGCTTCTTATCATAAATGATTTTCTTTAAAATTGACATTCCAAAATTACAATTTCATTTCGAAAATCTATCAAAAAAAAGAATAATTCATCTCAAATAGCGTGTATCTTCGTGCATAATACCTTATTTTTGCGGGCATGAGCAAATATACAGCAGAAGAGCAGTTGGAACGACGAATCACTCACAAGTTCCGTAAAGGATCAGGAGATTATCAACTGTTAGAAGATGGAGACGATATTTTGATTGCATTATCGGGTGGCAAAGACTCGTTGGCATTGGTCGAATTGATGGGCCGTCAAGCGAAGATCTATAAGCCCCGTATCCGTGTACGTGCTATTCACGTGAAGATGCGTAATGTTCCTTATGAAATTGATTTGGACTATTTGGAAAATTTTTGTGCCCAACATGGTGTCTCGTTAATTGTTAAAGAGGGAGAGTTTGATGCGGAAACAGATACTCGAAAAAGTCCCTGTTTCTTATGCTCATGGAATCGACGTAAAATACTCTTTGCCACAGCACTCGAATTGGGATGTAATAAAATAGCCTTGGGACATCATATGGATGATATCTTAAGCACTCTTTTGATGAATATTACTTTCCAAGGAGCTTTTTCTTCGATGCCTCCACGATTAGTTATGCGCAAATTTGCTATGACGATTATCCGTCCTATGTGTTTGGTTTCTGAATGCGATCTCAAGGAATTGGCTGAATTGCATAATTATCAGAAGCAAAAGAAAAATTGTCCGTACGAAGAACATTCGCACCGTAGTGATATGGAAGGAATCTTAAATCAGTTAGAGAAGATGAATCCCAAAGCACGCTATAGTCTCTGGAATTCGATGACAAATATTCAGCAGGACATGTTACCTCAAGAAATGAATGTAGAGAATAAGGCATAAAAAAAAGGATTCATCGTTAGATGAATCCTTAGTAGCAAGTACGGGAATCGGACCCGTGTTTCCGGCGTGAGAGGCCAGCGTCCTAACCCCTAGACGAACTCGCCATATAACCTTATTCAGGGGGTTTTTATTTTTTTGACTGTGCAAATATAGAGACAATATTTGTAACTTCCAAAAGAAGAACGCATAATATTAAAATAAATAGAAAAAACTTTCCAATCCCCCCTCTTAAAGGTTTCAATAATGCATTTTGTCTAAACGAAACGCAAGATTTCTTCAACTTTCTTTCTCGGAGTTGGTTTTGTATGTTCCCCATCTTCATAACCGTAAACGATAAGAGCAGCTACCGTTTCCTCTTCAGGTAAACCGACAATGTCAGAAATGGACTTATCATTGATGACCCCCATCACACAGGTACCCACGCCTTTGGCATGAGCAGCAAGAATAAAAGTTTGACAAGCTAGACCAGCATCAAAAACTTCCCATACATTTGCTTTCGAAGTCGCGTAATCATCCCCTTCTAATTTACCACTCTTTCCTTTGACAAAACTAAGCACAGCTACACCGATTGCATTTTTCAATGTATTGATATTGTAAACGAAACCATCTACACCATCTGTTGCTAATTTCTCGATAACAGAACGATCATCAACCAAGGTATAACGAGCTACTTGGAAGTTCCCCCACGATGGAGCCCATCCACTCAATTCAACAATCTCTGTCATTGTCTGTCTATCTACTTTCTCTTGTTTGAATTTACGTACACTTCTACGTTCCTTAATCACCTCAATTGCATCCATGTCCTTTTATTTTTTAGTTTTCTATTTTGATGGGACAAAGATAGGACAAAGCGAAAATACTTATAGGGTATTTAAAATGGATATTGTAGTATAAATATTGGATTATAAGTATATTCCCCTCTTTTTGAAGGCATTTATACCACATTTCTCTTCCTTTTTCTCTAAATTTGTGACAAACAACCAATAAAAGTACAATGATTACTGAATACTTAGATAGAATGTTCGAAGTTTATGTAGAAGAGATTGATTCATGGGATAAAAGACCTTATAAAAACAATTTCTTTGAAATTGTCTATGTCGAAAAAGGACGAGGAACCCAATGTATCAAAGACCATGAGTTTGAATATCACGAAGGAAATATCTTTTTCCTTCCACCGATGGATTGCCATTTTTTCCATATCATAGAACCTTCTCGTTTTTATTTCATTCGATTTACTGATTACTATTTCTTAAATAGTAACAACTTGACCAATTATAATACATGGTTTGACAAAATCGCTTACATATTAGCCAACTATAATAAGGTGCCTGGAGATATCATCTCATCCGATCACGAACGCAAATTTATAACAGACAATATAAAATACATCTATCAAGAATATCTCTTAGCAGATAGGTATTCTGATCCGATCATAACCGGAACAGTGGCATCGATTCTCAATGTGTTGGCACGGAGCATCGAGAAGAAATATGTGGATCAAGCAAACCAGAAAGACAATCGTTTTGGTGAGATACTTCGTTATATCAACACGCACATTTTAGACAGTGACCAATTACGTTTAGTTCACCTCGCAGCCCATTTCGGCATCTCTAAAACCTATTTCTCTGAGTACTTCAAGAAGCAAGCAGGAATCAGTTTGGTCGATTACATATTGAAGTCTAAACTCAAAATCGTCGAAACCAAATTAGTCCATACTGGTTTGAGCCTGAAAGAAATTGCATGGCAAATGAATTTCACGGACAGCAGTCATCTTTCGAAGTCATTTAAGAAAGTGTACGGCGTGTCAGTGAAGGAATTCAGAAATGCTATTTCTTATCAATAGTTCTATGATTGCTAAATTTAAATAGCTATAAACGGATTTTCTATCCCCGAAAAATTTGGATGTTTCTTTTATTGTTCGTATGTTTGCGAACAATAATTAATAATCAGAATCATCTAAAGTTTACTGAAAATGAAAAAAATCATTTATCTATTAGCTATTTCATTAGTTGCTATCTCATGTGGAACTAAAGCCAAGAAACAAACCAAGGCCGTTGACAGTAGTTCAGTTACAGCCTCTGTCGAGCAAAACAAATCAGATCATATCGAAATCCTTTATTTCCATGGGGAACAGAGATGTGTTACTTGTCGTGCTGTTGAGGCACATACGAAAGTACTATTAGATAGTGTCTATGCTAAACAAATAGCTGATGGAGAAATCGTTTATAAAGTCATTGATATTTCCAAGAAAGAAAATGAAGCAATCGCTAATAAATATGAGGTGACTTGGTCAACGCTATTGATTAATGATTGGAAAGATGGCAAAGAAAATGTGCAAGATATGACTCGTTTCAGTTTCTCTACAGCGAGAACTACTCCGCAAAAATTTTATGAGGGTCTTGAAGGTGTAATCAATGCAGGACTAAAATAGGATTGCTATGGATTTTCTACAAACCTTATTAGACAATAACTACTTTCCTGCGGTTACGGCTTTTCTTTTAGGGCTTCTGACTGCCATAAGTCCATGTCCTCTTGCTACCAATATTACTGCCATTGGGTATATTAGTAAGGATATAGAGAATCGAAATCGGATTTTCATCAATGGATTGCTCTATACGCTTGGACGCATCATTACTTATACGTTGTTGGGGTTCATCCTGATTCCGATATTACGTGAAGGGGCAAGTATGTTCGCAATCCAAAAGACAGTCAGCAAATACGGAGAATTGTTTCTCGCTCCAATCCTTATTTTTATGGGACTTTTTATGCTTGACTTGATCAAAATAAATATTCCTTCTTTGAATCTGGGTGGCGATAAGTTAGAAAAAAAAGCTAAAGGTGGATGGGGTGCTCTATTTCTGGGCGCACTCTTTGCTTTTGCCTTTTGTCCAACAAGTGGCATGCTTTATTTTGGTATGTTGATGCCTATGTCTGCTTCGGCTACATCAGGAGGATACCTATTACCCGTAATCTTTGCCATTGCGACTGGTTTACCCGTTCTTCTGATCTCTTGGATATTAGCCTATAGTCTTTCTGAATTGGGTAAATTCTACAATCAAATGAAATGGTTCGAAAAATGGTTCCGTAAAATCGTTGCTATCCTCTTTATTGCGGTCGGATTGTACTATGCATGGATCTACTATCTTTAAATAAAATGGCAAACTAACTTTATAATAAAAAATGGAAGAAATAAAAAAGATTGATTTTTTTGAGAAATACCTAACTATTTGGGTGATGTTGTGTATAGTCATTGGTTTGGCAATCGGTCAATGGATTCCTATGATTCCGAATACACTGAGTAAATTTGAGTATGCAAATGTTTCGATTCCAGTTGCCTTATTGATTTGGTTGATGATTTATCCAATGATGCTAAAGGTTGATTTTCAGAGTATTAAAAATGTAGGTAAACGTCCAAAAGGAATTATATTGACCTGTGTCGTTAATTGGCTAATCAAACCGTTTACTATGTTTGGAATTGGTTATTTCTTTTTCATGATCTTATTTAAACCCTTTATATCAGGTGATTTAGCTCAACAATATCTTTCAGGTGTTGTTCTCCTTGGAGCAGCTCCATGTACAGCGATGGTGTTTGTTTGGAGTTATCTAACCAAAGGAGATGCTGCTTATACTCTTGTGCAAGTAGCGGTTAATGATTTACTTATTCTCGTGGCATATGTTCCTTTAGTTGCATTCCTATTAGGTATAGGAGGCGTGTCAATCCCTTGGAATACACTGATTCTATCTGTTATCTTGTTTGTAGCCATTCCACTTCTTGCAGGAGTCATTACGCGTATTTCTGTTGTGAAACGAAAAGGGATTTCCTATTTCAACAATGTCTTTGTCAAGAAGTTTGACAATTACACTATCGTTGGTTTGCTTCTGACCTTGATTATCTTGTTTTCTTTCCAAGGGAATACAATCATGGGAAACCCGTTGCATATTCTTTTAATAGCCATTCCTTTGATGTTGCAAACGTTCCTCATCTTTTTTATCACATACGGGTGGGCTAAATGGATTAAGTTGCCTCATAATGTGGCAGCTCCAGCAGGAATGATCGGAGCTAGTAATTTCTTTGAGTTATCTGTGGCTGTTGCCATTTCATTATTTGGATTGCAATCAGGTGCTGCATTGGCTACGGTAGTGGGTGTCTTGGTAGAAGTACCAGTCATGTTGATATTGGTTCATATAGCAAACAAGACAAAAAAAGGATTTGCTAACTAGTATCTATAAATAGGTATTAAGTAGCCAAATGCGTAAAAGTCTTATGAAATCGTTGGAACTATCATAAATAACAAGTATATTTACTTGCTAATCTATGATTTTACTAAACAAAAACACCAATGAAAAGTATCGCTTTAAGTCTACTTAGTATCTTATTTATCAGCACAACTGCCAGTGCTCAATCAAAAGTCTATTATGTCCAATTACAAAAGGACAAAGAGATTTCTGCATGCCCAATCCAAGAATATCAACAGAATAATGATAACAAAGAGGGGGAGAAGTTAATCATCTATCCTAATATCGAATTTCAAGAAATTACCGGTATCGGTGGTGCTTTCAATGAAATTGGTGGTTTGGCATTGATGTCATTACCAAAAGAAAACCGGAATGAGGTGATGTCTAGTCTGTTCGACAAAGATGGTGCTCAATTTTCCTTTTGTCGTACAGCTGTCGGTTCTAGTGATTTTGGAACAGATGCTTATAGCTATTCTGAAGTAGCTGATGATTATGGTATGAAACATTTTTCAATTGATAGGGAACAAAAAAGTGTGATACCTTATATCAAAATGGCTCTCAAATATAATCCCAAAATGACTTTATTTGCTTCTCCATGGAGTCCTCCGGCATGGATGAAGTATTCTGGTCTTATGGATCAAGGGAAAGAAAATAGAGCTAAAAATCAGCTCAAAGATGAGTCCCGGATTTATGAGGCCTACGCTCTTTATTTTACCAAATATATACAAGCGTATGCTAAAGAGGGTATCACAGTGGATAAATTACTTATTCAAAATGAAACAGATGTCAATTCGAAATATCCTTCTTGTGAAATGCATCCCAATCAGATGTATCAATTAGTAGCTGATTATTTACGTCCTGATTTTATTAAGAATAAGATAAAGACTGAAATATGGGCTGGTACTTTTCGTACTTATGGAACGCTAGATGCTATTGAATTTGCCGGAAATCCAAAATATCGTAACGCAGTGGATGGTATTGGTATTCAGTATAGTAATTCAAAATATATCAATGATTTGAATTTTTTGGCTAAGGGTAAACCAACCATGCATACAGAAGGCAATTGTTATGATGGGCAGAATAGCATAGAACAAGCATTTAATAGACTAGGAGAGGTGGCTTCGTACGTAAATTATGGCATCCCAAATTATTGTTATTGGAATATGATTCTGGACGAAACAGGAAATAGTGGTTGGGGCTGGAAACAGAATAGTCTGATTAATATAGATCGAGAAAAGAATACGGTAACTTATAATCCTGATTATGCGGTCATTGCGCTACTTAGTAAGTATATGCAGCCGGGAGTTAAGCGAATCGCTTCACACGCTCAAGAAACACTCATCTCTGTGAGAAGTGGTGATAAGGTCTATCTATTCGTTCAAAACAAATCGAATGAAGATAAAAATTATACATGCGTAGAAAATAGAGAAACTGTTGCAAATGCTACCGTGCCTGCTAATTCTGTCGCTGTAATTGTTTACTAAAAGAACGTACCATTAGCTAGTACTCATTTTAATAAAAAAGGTAAACAATAATTTCACGAAATCTAATAATCATGCGCACTAATTCATTTGTCATTCTTTTATTTGTTATCTTATTTTCCAATTGCACTTCTGCGGAAGTTGATAGACAAGAACTCATGCTTCAGTACAATTCTCCTGCTCAAATCTGGGAGGCAACTTTACCACTTGGTAATGGACGAATAGGTATGATGCCTGACGGAGGGGTGGAATCTGAAAAGATTGTACTCAACGACATCACCATGTGGTCGGGAAGTCAAGATCCTGAGGCCTTGAATCCTGAAGCAATCGACTATCTTCCTCAAATCCGTCAACTTTTACTTGAGGGTAAGAATCTTGATGCTCAAAAGTTGATGTATAAACATTTCCGTTGCAGCGGGCAGGGTTCTGGTTCTGGTCATGGGAAGGATGTTCCTTATGGTTGTTTCCAAATGGTTGGTGATCTGAATATAAATTATACATATCCTACAGAAGCCAAAGCAACTGATTATTCTCGATCGCTTCTGTTAAACGATGCTGTTGCAAGTACTTCTTTCAGAAAAGATGGCGCTAATTATAATCGTGAATATTTTGTTTCGCATAAAAATGATGTGATGATTATTCGGCTAACTGCTGATAAGAAGAAGTCAATAGCCTTTGATGTGGAACTCTCTCGACCTGAAAGAGCTGAGGTTTATCTTAAGGATAATGCCATGTATATGAAAGGGCAATTGAATGATGGACACAATACAGATAAAGGGGTCAGTTACTTAACGAAAGTGGAATTGATAAATAAAGGTGGACTTTTATCGGCAAAGAATCATTCGTTATCTATTTCAGATGCTGATGAGGTTTTAATTCTGATTTCTACTGTTACCAATATGCTGGATAAAAGCTATAAGAATACGGTTGAAAAATTGATGACTGATGCTAGCGCTATTGATTACAAGCAGTTAA
>Ga0172378_10004729_pt1 | contig 12735 bp, 9 predicted proteins | sample GrowelOW332metaG_FD_119755 | JGI IMG/M metagenome (GOLD analysis project Ga0172378, IMG submission 119755) | Groundwater microbial communities from an aquifer near a municipal landfill in Southern Ontario, Canada - Pumphouse #3_1 metaG | ecosystem: Environmental > Aquatic > Deep subsurface >...
ACTTAATAAATCAGCTGTTTGGTAAGCGTCTTCCCAGTTTACCCGATCTTTAAAAATAACATAGCAAGAAGCAGTGTCTATTCCCAAAGTGTAGCTGAACCATTCTCTATCTTGATTATCTAAGCCCAATGAGGTCATTGGTAAGAGAACTGCAGGAGTTGTTGCACCGTTTACATTGTACACATAAGCGTACATCACATTATTCCATTCAGCAGGTTTGCGTACTTTAAAGGTAATAGGCTCACGTACTGTAACCGATGCGCTGCTTGATGAAGCTCCGCAACTTCCAATGGCTGGCGATGTTAGCGTGATAGTGTACGAACCACCTGTTAAAGGAGCGGTGTAGGTAGGAGTTAATGTTCCAGTCGTTTGGTTGAATGAGCCGCTTGTTGCGCTCCATTCATAATTACCTGTTGCCGATGCTCCAGAAATAGAAATAGAATGTCCCGCTTCTACAGTATAAGATGTCGTAGTAAGATTTGTTTCAGGTGTATTGTCGTTATAACTAACGGCAATTTCGGCAGATGCAAAACAGAGTTCATCACCAGGATTGGTGACTGTTACTACATATGTTTTGGCAGCTGAGCCTGTAAATGTTGGTTGTGCTATGTTGGTTACTGAAAGTCCATCACTTGGTGTCCAACTATAGGTTGCTCCAGCAGGTAATACACCCGACGAAGCTGTTACTTGCGGCATTAGTTTAGTGGCATCGCAATGATTGAATGTGATGGCTGCATCATTGAGTGCAAAAGGTGCTGAACATACGGCTAAAGTAGTTTCGAATGAAGCTGTTGTAGAATAACTAGTGCCAGCTGTATTTGTGGCGTAAACTTTATAATAATAGGTTGTTCCTCCTGTTAAACTAGTTAGCACTTTGCTAATGTTACCAGTGGTATTACTGGTTCCAATTTGCGCTTTTGTTCCAGCTCCATCGGCAAAATCGGCAACTGTACTGTAATAAAAGCCATAATCGGTAATATTACTATAGCCGTTAGAGCTGATAGTGCCATTTACGGTAGCGCCACTTGATGAAATACTTGTAGCCGCAGCAGTTGCTAGCGTAGGTGTTGTGTAAGCAGTTCCCGACAGAGTTATTGTGTGTGTGAAATCAGTTGAATTCACAGTGCCAGTAAGCGTTAATGTAGCACTTTTAGAACCAGCAGTGGTAGGTTTGAATTTAACTGAAATACTGCCACTATTACTACTGATACTGATAGGCGAAGTTATTTCAAATTCAGAGGCGTTTGTACCAGATAAAACGGCTGTTACTGATGAAAAGCCATACGCCGAAAATGTACCTAAATCTTCTGTGGCTTCTTCGTTTATTTTGATAGAGCTAAAGGTGTGTGTTGTTTTAGCACAAACAATGCCAGGAACAATCAATGCTGCTTCATCATAAGTGGTTTGACTTGGAGCATATACGGATGAAGGACTGATGAGTCGTGTTTTTAGTGTATAATTCCCTGGTGTAAGTGTGCTTATATCTACCAATTTACTAGCAAATCCGCCGTCAACAATAGTTCCACATGTACTGCTTCCGTTTGATTTCCATATGTTGTCATTGCCAGTTCTTTCAGCATATGTAAAACCAGCATGTCCTGATAGTTTATCCGTACTTGCTTGTGTAATTACGTAATCTAAACCAGTATTGCCGTTCCAAGTACAGTTGTCTATTTGACCTCCGTCATAAGTTTGAAACTGCCCTCCTAATGTAAGCGTTGTAGTGGTAAAAGTTTGTGTGGTAAATGTAGTATCTGGCCAAGCCGCAGGGTTAGTGGACGGTCGATACCAAGTTCCATTCACTTGAATAGCAGTATTACCCATCCATGCAGCATTTACAGTGCCACACCAAAAGATAGTGCCCATCATAATTGCAAGGGTGATAAGGCCGTGAAATCGATTTTGTTTCATACAATATAAGGTTTAAGGTTTTATGTATTAACTTCTTCCTGAGAAAATAGCGCGGTAAATTTATATGTTTTTTTTCTAATTACAATATATTTTTCTATTTTTTTATCTTATTTTTTTTGCTGATTGATGCACTAGAATTATGATTCTTTTTAATCCTTTTCTGACGCTTTTTTGTATCTATTTTTGGTACACTTGATTTGTGAATAAGGGGCTTAAGTATGATTAATCAATCTCTCATTTATGTAATATTAGAAACTCTTAATTGAGTGCTAGATACTTGTGAAATTGCATTTTTAACGTTACCTTTGCATTATTAATTTGAATGTAATATGGAACTCTTTGTTAATCTTTCCCAGAATGGTTATTTTGCTTTATTCGTAATCATTGCAGTGGGCTATATGATAGGAAAAATCAAGTTTTTTGGTATTTCTCTGGATGTCTCTGCAGTTATTTTTGTTGCCTTAGTCTTTGGGCATTTTGGCGTAACTATTGACCCCATTATCCAAGATATAGGTCTTGTACTTTTTATTTTTACCATTGGTATTCAAGCTGGTCCAGGTTTTTTTGATTCTTTAAAAACCCACGGTATTAAATTGGCATCTCTGGCGATGTTGCTCATTTTTACTGCTGCTATAGTGGTGCTTGCTTGTCAGTATATTTGTCATTTTGACTCGGCTATTGCTGCCGGTCTTTTGGCAGGAGCATTAACGAGTACCCCAGGATTGGCTTCGGCAACAGATCAATTTGGAAGCCTTTCTTCTATTGGATATGGTATTGCTTATCCTTTTGGTGTTATTGGTGTGATTGTATTTTTACGTTTGTTACCCAAAATTATGCGTACGAATATGTCTAAAGAAGAGCAACTCTGGGAGGATGAAGCCAATCGTGATAGACCGTTGTTGGTGGCTCAAAATTTCATGATTACCAACGAAAATGTGGATAATAAAACGTTAGCTGAATTACGATTTAGAAGTATGACCGATGCAGTAGTCTCTCGTGTGATGCATGGTACTGAGGCTATAACGCCTTCTCCTACAACTATTTTATGTCGTGGAGATTTGGTGCGTGTTGTTGGCACGGAAGAATCTATTGAAAAGGTTAAATTGTTGATTGGTAAACCCACTGACGCTGAGATTCCTTTGAGTCGCAAGTACGATGTTCAAACTGTTTTAGTTACAAATAAAGAAGTGGTAAATAAAACACTTGCGGAACTTAATTTGCAGTCAAATTATGATGCGACTGTGACTCGTATTCGCCGAAGCGGTATAGATATTAAACCCTCGCCAGATACGAAAATACGGTTTGGAGACAAATTGGTAGTAGCATGTAGTAAGGAAAATCTAGAACAGGTTTTTCGGTTGTTTGGTAACGATGCAAAGCGTCTGTCTGATACAGATATTTTTCCTATCGCTTTAGGAATTGTTCTTGGTATTCTTGTTGGTAAATTTACTTTTTTGGGATTAACCGGTGGTGTTCTTGTGGTTGCATTGGTTTTGAGTCGTTTGGGTAAAACAGGACCAATTCTATGGACCATGTCAAGTGCATCTAATCTCTTATTACGAGAATTGGGATTAATATTTTTCTTATCGGTTGTGGGCACACAAGCAGGCGCTACTCTGGTTGATACGTATTTAGAGTATGGTTATGAACTGTTTGTTGCTGGAGCTATAATTACAATTCTTCCTATGATTGTGACCACTATTGTGGCTAAGTTTGTGTATAAAACTAATGTGTTAACGTTGTTGGGGGCATTGGCTGGTGGCATGACAAGTACGCCGGGATTAGCTGCAATTTCGCCAATGACGAAATCTAATGCACCACAAATTGCTTATGCAACGGTGTATCCTATTGCTATGGTCTTTTTAGTTTTAGTGGTCAAATTATTGGCGTTGTTTGTCTAACGTGCAGGTAACTATTATTTTATAAATTATATAAAGAATGAAAAAAAGTGCATTACAAATTGCAAGGGCTTCCTATCAGCCTAAATTACCAGCTTCGCTCAAAGGTGGAGTAGTTCTTACAGAAGGTGCTTTCACTCAATCGGTTGCAGACCAAGATGCTATTAAAGAGTTATTCCCAAATACGTATGGTATGCCCATTGTTAAATTAGAATCGGGTGCTGTAAAATCTTATCCAACGGTTAATGTTGGTGTGATTCTTTCGGGTGGTCAAGCTCCTGGTGGTCACAACGTGATTGCAGGGTTGTTTGATGGTTTGAAAAAACTGAATCCAAATAATAAATTGTATGGTTTTTTGGGTGGCCCTAGTGGGTTAATTGACCATAAGTATATAGAACTGACAGCAGACGTTGTTGATGAATATCGTAATACTGGAGGTTTTGATATCATTGGTTCTGGTCGTACTAAACTCGAAGAGCCAGCACAATTTGATAGCGGTATTGAAATTTGTAAACAATTAGGTGTCAATGCTATTGTTGTAATTGGTGGTGACGATTCAAATACAAATGCGTGTGTGTTAGCTGAGTATTATTCTCAGAAAAATGCTGGCATTCAGGTTATCGGTTGCCCAAAAACGATTGATGGCGATTTGAAAAATGAAATGATTGAGACTTCATTTGGATTTGATACAGCCTGTAAAGTCTATTCGGAGCTGATTGGTAATATTCAACGTGATGCTAATTCTGCTAAAAAATACTATCACTTCATTCGTTTAATGGGTCGTTCGGCATCACATATTACGTTGGAATGCGCACTACAAAGTCAGCCTAATATTTGTATCGTTTCTGAAGAAGTAGAGGCTAACAATATGACTTTAAATGATGTTGTAGAAGATATTGTTAAAGTAATTGTCGATCGTGCTAATTATGGCTTAAACTTTGGAACTATTTTGATTCCAGAAGGTTTAATTGAATTTATTCCAGCCATGAAAAAATTGATTGCAGAATTGAATGATTTATTGGCACATAACGACGAATTTAATGCTTTGAATACGGAGGATGAAAAACGTCAATATGTAAAAGGTAAATTATCGGCTGATAGTCGTGAGGTATATCGCAGTTTGCCTAAAGGCATTGCACGTCAGTTGACATTAGATCGTGACCCACATGGTAATGTACAGGTTTCATTGGTCGAGACTGAAAAATTACTGATAGAAATGGTTGCGAAACGTTTAGCCACCATGAAAGGCGAAGGTTCTTATGTTGGCAAATTTTCAGCTATTAATCATTTCTTTGGTTACGAAGGACGTTGTGCTATACCTTCAAATTTTGACGCTGATTATTGTTATTCATTAGGTTATACTGCTTCTGTATTAATTTCAGAAGGAAAGACAGGCTATATGTCGTCGGTACGTAATTTGACAGCTCCAGCCGATCAATGGATTGCTGGTGGTGTGCCTATTACTATGATGATGAATATGGAACGTCGTCATGGATCTCTGAAGCCAGTGATACAAAAAGCCTTGGTACGTTTGGATGGCGAGCCATTTAAGTATTTTGCTGCTCATCGTGCGTCGTGGGCTGATGCGGATACGAGCTTTATTTATCCTGGCCCTATTCAATATTATGGACCAACAGAAGTGTGTGATCAACCGACTAAAACACTTCAATTGGAACATCATAAATTAATTTAATTGATTACATATTTTAAAGAGTGGACTTTACCTAAAGTCCACTCTTTTTGTGTATTGATCAAAAATGTGTATTTTTGCCAGTGAGTATTAACCCAAAGAAATGACTATGATTAGTTTTGAAAATATTAATAAACCCGATTGGAAGTATGAATTGCTTCATCATTATGTAAATGTGGTTCATAATTATATCTTTTATCATCATTATTATGTGTTGCATAAAGAACGTTTATTAAGCGATCAACCTTTTGTAGTTATTTGTAATCATCAAAATGGTTTGTCGGATGCTTTGGGTATTTTATTTGCTTTACGTTCAGATCGTCGTCGTCCTGTATTTATTGCACGTGCCGATATTTTCAAACGTGAAATAGCGGCTAAATTGTTGCGTTTGCTTAAAATTATGCCAGCATTTCGTGTACAAGATACAGGCGTTGAGAACTTAGGTGAAAATGCAGCCATTTTTAATAAATCAGCCCGTATTTTGCTTGAAAATGGAATCGTGGGTTTATTTCCTGAAGCTGGTCACGAAGATTGCCATCACTTGGGGACCTTCAAAAAAGGATTCGCACGTATTGCTTTTCAGGCAGCTGAGATGTCAGATTTTACAAAATCTATCAAAATTCAGCCTTTGGCGCATCATTATTCTAATTATTTTGGGATGCAACGTCAATTGATGATTGTTGTAGGTGAACCGTTTGGATTTGAAGATTTATATGAGTTGTATAAGGAACATCCTCAACGTGCTCAAAAACTATTGGCTGAACGTGCTCGTGTAGCTGTGAAAGAGTTGATGCTTGACATAGAAGATAAATCTTTATACGAAGAATATGATATGCTACGTACCATATATAGAGATACATATCTAAAAGAGCATCATTTAAAAACCAGTTATTTTCCTAATCATTTAATTGCAGATAAGGCAGTGGTAGACTCTCTTGATGCGTATCGTAATGATAATTCTGAAGGCTTCGACAAGCTCATGAATCAAACTCATGAATATATTCGTCATGTGGAACGCTTACATTTACGTGATTGGATTTTTGGTAAGAAACTGACAGTAGGAGGTTTTTGGTTACGTTTTTTGTTGGCTATTTTGTTATCGCCATTCGTTGTTTTTGCGTTTCTCTATAATCTTTTACCTTATAATGTGAGTTCATTAGTTACACGTCGTATCAAGGATCCGATGCTACATTCAGCATTTCATTTTGTGATAGGTGCTTTGTTTGCGTATCCTATTTGGTACATTATTACTTCTGCTGTTTTGTGGGCAACTACAGGTTTGTGGTGGTTAGTTTTAATCAATTTGGTGGTTTTGCCATTGAGTTTGGTGTTTTATCAACAGAGTAAAGTCTTGTGGAAAAAAATATATAATCGTGTTCGTCGTTGGAAATTTTGGTTTCGTGGAACAACATCTTATGTACGTGCTGTAAAATTACGTGCTCAAATTGTAAAAACGATGGATAAGCTCATGGCTTAAATTATTCTCCATATTATCAAAAAAGGCTGTGCAAAAATGCACAGCCTTTTTTATAGTCGTTGGTTAAGTAATTATTTTACTTCTAGTGGTTGGTCCGGTGTTTCCGGCATAATTTCGAGTAATTCAACTTCAAAAATTAATGTCGCACCTGGTTTGATGGCGCCGTTACCTGCACCTTTTTCTCCATAGCCTAGTTCTGAAGGAACATAGAAAATGAATTTTGATCCAACAGGCATCAATTGTACGCCTTCTGTCCAACCAGGAATAACTTGGTTTAGAGGAAATGTAATTGGTTCGCCACGTTCTATCGAACTGTCAAATATTTTACCATCTATCGTAGAGCCTTGGTAGTGTACTTTTACCTCGTCGGTAGCTTTTGGTTTCACGCCTGTTCCCATTGTGATGACTTTGTATTGTAAACCAGATTCAGTTTCAATAATGCCTTCATTCGTTTTGTTTCTTACTAAAAAGGCTTTTTCTAATCCTTTAAGTGAATCTTGTATGGCGGTTACGTCTGCATCAAGGGCAGTAAAAGCAGCTGTCATTTGTTCTGTAGTAAGTTTGTTCTTGCCGTCCATAGCATCTGATAAACCTTTAAGAAATATTTCTTTGTCGATTTTCACACCTAACTTTTTAAAGTTACCTGTTACGCCTTCTCCAATGTTAGCACCCAACGCGTAACTTTTCTGTTGTGCTTCAGTCATCATTGTGTCAATGGTGGCTACTGGTGCTTCAATAGGTGTGTTTTTTTTCTTTTTTGCTGATACCGTTGTTACTGCAATCAACAGTACAACTACAATAATAAGTGATTTTTTCATGCCATTCAATGTTTTTATTTGTATAATTAAGTTTGGTATTTTTTTATTTTTGATGATTAAAATATTCATCTAACAAATTATGTGCTGCTACGAATGAAGACACTTCGTTGTTGGCTAATTGTGATTCATACTTCGTTAGCATTTTTTCGATGGTAGGATTATTAAAAAAGTTTCTTTGTAGAGTGTCATTAATCGTTTCGTACATCCAATATTTACTTTGGTTGTGACGTTTTTTATCAAAAAAACCATTGTCTTTTGTAAATTCGATATAGTTGCTCACCATTTCCCAAATGTTTTCTATTCCGATTTTATGAAAAGCTGAACAGGTAACAACTTTTGGATCCCATCCCGATTCTGGTTTTGGGAATAAATGGAGTGCATTTTGAAATTGTCGTGCTGCCACTTGTGATTTTTCAATGTTGTTTCCATCAGCTTTGTTGATGGTGATACCATCAGCCATTTCCATAATGCCACGTTTAATACCTTGTAATTCGTCGCCTGTGCCTGCCAATTGAATGAGTAGAAAAAAATCAACCATGCTGTGTACAGCTATTTCAGATTGTCCGACACCGACAGTTTCTACAAAAATAGTATCAAATCCTGCAGCTTCGCAAAGTACAATGGTTTCACGGGTTTTGCGGGCTACGCCACCCAACGAACCAGTCGATGGCGATGGACGAATAAAGGCATTTTTGGCAACCGAAAGTTCTTCCATTCTGGTTTTATCACCCAGAATACTTCCTTTTGAACGTTCACTACTTGGGTCGATAGCCAGTACGGCCAGACGATGATGATTGTTTACTAAATGCATTCCAAGCGCTTCTATAAAGGTCGATTTACCAGCACCTGGCACGCCTGTAATTCCTACACGCACCGATTTGCCAGCATAAGGAAGGCATTGTTCTATGACTTCTTGTGCTTGTTGATGATGTGATGGATTTACACTTTCAACGAGTGTAACCGCTTGGCTTAAAATGGAGATATCACCCTGAAGAATACCATTTACATATTCTTCAGTCGTATAATGAGATCGTCGTATGCGCCCTTTTATATACGGATTAATAATGGGAGGTTGTGGTACACCTTCGTTTACGCTAAGTCCAGGAAAGGAGTCTGCGTTTTCAATATGGTGTGTCTTTTTCATAGTTATTTTATGGTTTGCCATTCAACAATAAATGTAATTGTTGGATTGGTTGGATCATTAGTGATAACTTCTACTGTTTTATGGAATGTAAATGGTTGTAGTTTCGTGGCATCTATTTCAATCTTAATAGGAGTGGTTTTGCCACTTTTTAACGTCTTTTTCCCTGCGGAACCTTTCATGTAAGTGCTTTCTGCCACTACAGAGTGCACCAATAGGGGATTGATTCCATTATTTTTGAGTAGTATTTTGCCACTGTATTTGCTACCAATTTTAAGTTTCCCTAAGTTGATTTTCTTCGCGGAAAGACTTGCTATTGGTGCATCCATACGTTGTTTGCTACTCAACTTACTAAAATCCTCATTAATAATCGCTCTGACATTAATTTTGCCAGCAGGCTTATCGTTTACGTTGAGGCTAACTTCATCATCAACATAAGCCCATTTGTCGATTTGGTTGGATAAATATTTGAAGGTAATGATTGTCTCTTCGTTAGGTTTTATAATAGTAGGGGCATCTATTAAAATATGTTTTGGCGAAGATATTGACAGCTTTAATGGCTCATTTGTCGCATTTGCTATTTCTAGTTGACGTTCAGGTGTTTTCCCTTTTGGAACCATTCCAAATGGAACTATAGTCGAACGAAATAATATATTGCCGAGGTTATAAGGATAGCTTTCTTCCAATGTTTGACTTTTTGGGCTTACGTAACCTACGATATCAAGTGTTTCGGTAATATCTCCACTAGAACCACCAATAATAACGGTGACTCCCTTGTTGAACTTACCTGGACGTCCTTCGGCATTGTAAGTGACCGTGATGGCTCCAGAGCCTTTAGGTGGAATTGGATTTTTTGTCCATTCTGGAGTCGTACACCCACATGAAGCTGTTACCATTTTAATTGTAAAAGGTGCTGTACCTTCGTTGCGAAACTTAAAGACATGTGAAACTTTGCCGTCTTCTTCACGGATGTTACCAAAATCATATTCGGTAGTTTCAAATAGAATTTCCACTTTTTGTTGCGCAATGAGTGTAGATGTTCCACACAATAGGAATAAAATGATAAAGCTCTTTTTCATAATAGTTTACTTTAGATAGAATGAAAGAGGGAAAATTCTACTTCTCCCTCTTCGAACTGGTGGTTATTTACATAACCTATAATTACAAACGTGTAATTATCTATATTATTTAACTTCGGCTGCAGGTTCTACTGGCTTAGGGGTTACTTGCCCTCTAATGTAAAGTACTTCAGTAAAATCTTCTGTACCGTTGGTCAACACTACGGTTATACTTTTAGTAAAAGCATTTGGACGACCAGTTGTACTGTAAGTTACGGTAATTTCGCCTTTTGCTTTTGGCGCTACAGGTTCTTTACTCCAATTTGGAGATGTGCAACCACATGATGTTTTTACACTTTTGATGGTGAGTGGCGCCAAAAACTGATTAGTGAACGTGAAAACAGTAGAAATTTTACCTACTTCTTCTTTGACAGTACCAAAATCATGTGTACGTTCGTTAAATTCTACAACTTTTTTTTCTTGAGCCATGACTGATATGGCTACGAAAAGCATGGTAAATAAAGCAATTTTTTTCATAATAATTTTATTAATTAATAGATTAAATGTGTTAGTGATGGCAAAAGTATAAAAAAAAATCTTGTGATATCTTATTTATTAATTATTTTTGTACTTTGATAGATTTTATTCCTTGTTCCCATATCAAATTCTGTGCCGTTTGTTCTTTTTTTACATAATAGCGCCACAAAATGACTCCTTTAAACAATCCTTTTGGAGTTGAAATCTTGGTAAGGTGCAAATTATTCTTACGGTCGTAATGAAATTGATGATATTTACTAATAAAGGATATTTCTGCACGAATGATAGCAAAGGCATTTCGGAATTTACCTTGCATGAGCAAATGTATAGCCGCTGCCCAATCCAGAAATAGGCGTGCAAAAAGGATGCCCCCAAGATGCTTAGGGACATTTTTATATAACATTAACCAGTTATTACGGAAATTGAGATAGGTTTTTTGAGGATGTTCTTTAGCCAAAGTTTTGGCACCTATATGATATACGGTGCTTTGCGGAATACATACAATGTTATTTCCTCGTGCTTTTAATCGCCAACAGAGATCTATTTCTTCCATATGAGCAAAAAAACGATCATCTAAACCTCCTGTTTTATGATATTTTTCGGATCGAATCAATAAACAGGCACCTGTTGCCCAAAAGATATCCGTGATGGTGTCATATTGTCCGTTATCTTGCTCCAGCGTATCAAGTATACGACCTCTACAGAAAGGGTAACCCAATTTATCTATATAACCACCACAAGCACCTGCATATTCGAAGTGTGTACGTTGTTTGTAGCTTTTAATTTTGGGTTGACAAGCGGCCGTTTTTGGGTGTTTATCCATATAAGTTACGAGTGGTAAAAGCCAATTCTCAGTAACTTCTACATCAGAATTAAGTAGAACGTAATAATCAGCTTTGACTATGCTTAAAGCTTCATTGTAACCACCAGCAAAACCAAAGTTATGTGGCAGTTTTATGAGTCGTGTATTGGGGAATTTCGTCTCTAGATAAAGCACTGAATCATCCGATGATGCATTGTCGACTACGATTACTTCTGCTTCAGGTGAGTACGCAATGACTTTCGGGAGTAACTCTTCGAGTAGCTCCTTGCCATTGTAATTTAGTATGACAACTGCAACAGACATTTAAACAAATATATAATGTTAATTTTTATGATGTTTCCATCGTTTGTGTGACCATAACCAAAATTCAGGGGCATCCAAAATATTTTGTTCCATACGGCGTGCATATTTTTCAGCCAATTCAAATGGGGCTTGTGTTTCTGGATGCTCACATAGTAATTCTATTTTGCATGCATAATAGCCACGTTTTACTTTGTGCATTTCCAAAAATATCACAGGATCCTTGGTTTTGTGTGCAATCGTTTCCCATCCAGTTAAAAATGGTGTCTCTTGATTGAGCCAATAGGTCCAGTAGTGTAGGTTATTCCACGATGGCGTTTGATCTGCAATGAAGGCTAAAACAAATGGTTTGTTTAGTGTTTTGAGTTCTACCATTCCTCGCAAAACTTTTTGCTTTGGGTAACAATGGGTGCCAAATTTAGAACGGAGTTGGATGAAATACTGGTCAAAATCAGGATCTTTCAAAGTTTTGTAAAGTGTGCTTACACTCATAGTGTCGTGCAGATGTAGTGGTAGAGAACAGACCCATTCCCAATTGCAATAATGACCGAATAATGCAATTATATTTTGCCCATTTCTAGCTATTTCTTCTAATAGATCTATATTTTCAAACGTAATGCGACGACGAATTTCAGCCTCTGAAATATGCATCATACGAATGGTCTCAAATCCATAATCGCACAAATGGTGATAAAATTGGTGTTCTATTTTACGACGTTCTTTGTCTGTTTTTTGAGGGAAAGCGTTGCGCAAATTTTGGCGTGTTGTTTTTACCCGATAGTGAGCGGCGTGGTATACAAAAAAATAGGTAATATCGGAACATACGTATAATATAGGTAATGGCAACCAAGCCACTACCCATAAAACGAAATAGGTAATGTAAAATAGAATTTTTTTCATCAAAGGGAAGCCTGTTTGTTATTCTTCTTCTTCGCTATAGATGCCTAGTTTTTTACCGTAACCAAATTCACCATCAAGTATTTGTATGAGTTCTTCCTCTGTAAGCTGAACTTGATTTTCTTTTTTCATTAATTTCCAGATGAAATTGAACATCTCTTCTTCGGCAATTGTAGCTTCGCCCA
>Ga0172378_10004730_pt1 | contig 12732 bp, 11 predicted proteins | sample GrowelOW332metaG_FD_119755 | JGI IMG/M metagenome (GOLD analysis project Ga0172378, IMG submission 119755) | Groundwater microbial communities from an aquifer near a municipal landfill in Southern Ontario, Canada - Pumphouse #3_1 metaG | ecosystem: Environmental > Aquatic > Deep subsurface >...
CGTTCTCGGGCCGTTTGATTCATTCCTTCTCATACGTGGCATTAAAACGCTCGGCGTCCGTATGGACCGTCACGTGGAAAACGCAGAAAAAGCGGCGAAGCACCTTCAAAATCATAAAGCCGTAAAAAAGGTATATTATCCTGGGCTCCCCGATGCGCAGGGTTATGAAATCAACCGCAGGCAAGCAAAAAACGGCGGTGCAATGATTTCATTTGAACTCCATGAAGGTTATGCTATCAAGAAATTTTTCTCAACTCTGAAGCTGGTCGCGCTTGCCGAAAGTCTCGGCGGTGTGGAATCGCTTGTATGCCATCCCGCAAGCATGACCCATGCTTCAATCCCTTATGAAACAAGGCAGAAGATCGGTATTACAGACGGACTGATCCGGCTTTCAATTGGAATTGAAAATATTGACGATATTTTATCGGATATTGATCTGGCAATTAAAGAAAGTGAGGAATAAACTATGGGCTACTATGAATCAATGCAGGATTTGATTGGCAACACACCGCTTGTGAAGCTGAATCATCTCGGAATCTCGGAAAATGTTAATCTTTTTGCAAAGTTGGAGCTTTATAACCCTGCCGGAAGTGTAAAAGACCGAATTGGAAAATATATGATAGAAGACGCAGAAAGAAAAGGGTTTCTCAAGCCAGGCGGAACGATCATTGAGGGAACTGCCGGCAATACCGGTCTTGGTATCGCGTTTGCCGCGCTGAACCGAGGTTATCACGTTATTTTTGTCGTTCCGACAAAATTCTCACAGGAGAAACAGATTTTAATGCGTGCGCTCGGCGCTGAGATCATCAACACACCGCGCGAAGAAGGAATGCTCGGAGCGGCAAAAAAAGCCGAAGAACTGCGGAAGTCTATACCGGGCGCCGTATCGCTCAAACAGTTTGAAAATCAATCAAATCCGCTGGCACATTATGAGACGACAGGGCCGGAAATTTACCGCGATCTGAACGGAAAAATCGACTATCTTGTGGCAGGAGCCGGCAGCGGCGGTACCTATACCGGCGTCGTCCGTTATCTGAAAGAAAAGAATCCAAACATTGTCGGTGTCCTTGCCGACCCGATCGGTTCGACAATGGGCGGCGGCGAGCACGGAGATTATGACATTGAGGGAATAGGCAATGATTTTATCGCCGATACAATGGATATGTCGCTCGTGGATAAAGTGGTGAAAATAGGCGATAACGACGCTTTTTTGGGCGCACGGCAACTGGCAGCAAAAGAAGGAATTTTTGCTGGTTCCTCTTCCGGCGCAGCGCTTGCTGCAGCAAAAAAGCTGATTGGCGAAGGCATACGAGGGAACATAGTAATTATTCTTCCTGACCGCGGTGACCGGTATTTCAGTAAAAACCTATATTTATAAAAACATCGAAAGCTATTGACAGAACAGATTAATTATGCTATAATGCATACTAAATTAATAGAATTAGTATGATTTATGAAGGACAATGATATGAAAACAAACACTAAAAATAATATAATGATGTGCATGTGTAAGATGATGCGGTTTCCAACCGACTGTATCATCCGTTTACGCATGCAACGATATATCTCTTTATAACATAAATATATCAGTGCCTGCTTAAATCGGATATACACGAAAAGGGAACCGCAATTACTGCGGTTCCCTTTTTTAATAAACTTAAAATGCTGAAACAACTCTGCAATAGCAAGATAGGAGAAAATACTATGACATTACAACAACTGCGCTATATCATTACGATTTCCGAGACGGGTTCACTCAACAAAGCCGCAGAACTTCTTTATGTGGCACAGCCGTCGCTGACGAGTGTAATCAAGGAGGTAGAAAAGGAAATCGGTATCACAATCTTTAACCGTAGCGGGAAAGGCGTAACTCTGACCGGCGATGGCGCGGAATTTTTATTATATGCCCGTCAGGTGTACGGACAATACGATGTACTGCTCGAAAGATTCGGCAAAAGCGGAAACCTGAAAAAGAAATTCGGTGTTTCCACACAGCATTATTCCTTTGCGGTCAAAGCTTTTGTGGAAATGGTGAAGACCTTTGACACCTCAAAATACGAATTTGCCATACGCGAAACGAAAACACGGGATGTCATTGAAGACGTCAATACGCTAAAAAGCGAGATCGGTATTCTTTACCTGAGCGATTTCAACCGGAAGATAATTGCAAAACTGCTTACGGTGAATAATCTTGAGTTTCACAAGCTGGTTGACTGCAAAGCCTATGTTTATCTGTGGAAGGGTCATCCGCTGGCAAACGAAAAATCGATCCATTTTTTGCAGCTTGACGAGTACCCCTGCCTTTCCTTTGAGCAGGGTGATAACAGTTCCTTCTATTTTGCCGAGGAAATACTGAGCACAAATGAATATCCGAGGACGATCAAGACCTGCGACCGTGCGACGATGCTGAATTTGATGGTGGGGCTTAATGGCTATACACTGTGCTCCGGCATCATCTGTGAGGAATTGAACGGTACTGATTTTGTCGCGGTTCCCTTTAAAGCAGACGATCTGAACCCGAACAGTGTGATGGAGATCGGTTATATTGTCAGAAAGAATACCTTGCTCAGCCAGATGGGCAGCTTGTATATTGAAGAGATTAAAAAATATCTTGGCACTTATATTGAAGGAGATGATGAGCATGCCGATCAGAATCAATGAAAAGATGCCGGTTGTAAAAAAGCTGGAGGATGAGCATATTTTCGTGATGCCGGAAGGCCGTGCTGCTCATCAGGATATCCGACAGCTCCATATCGCAATTGTAAATATTATGCCGGAAAAAGAATCTACCGAACTGCAGTTGCTCAGGCTGTTATCCAATTCTCCTCTGCAGACAGAAGTGACTTTTGTCCGGCTGGATTCCCATTGCTATAAAAATATCTCGGAGGAATATCTTCAAAATTACTATAAGGCGTTCTCAGAGGTCAGCGCGCAATATTTTGACGGCCTTATCATAACCGGCGCTCCGGTGGAGAACCTGCCGTTCGAAAAGGTGGATTATTGGCAGGAACTGACAGAAATAATGAAATGGAGCAAAGAACACGTTACTTCCACCATGTATATTTGTTGGGCAGCACAAGCCGGACTTTATTACCATTACGGAATACAAAAATACCGTTTTGAAAACAAACTTTCCGGCATCTATGAACACAGACGTCTGAACGAAGATGAAGAATTGACGCGCGGCTTTGACGATGTATTTTTTGCGCCGCATTCCCGTTACACAGGAGTACACAGCGAGGATATACGAAAAAATACTAAACTTGAAATTTTGGCGGAATCACCGGTTGCCGGAGCCTATCTTGTTCTGGATAAAGAAAACAAAAGAATCTTTGTCAACGGTCATCCGGAGTACAGCACCGATACATTGGCAAATGAATATTTGCGAGATCTTCACAAAGGTGTTTCGCCCGAAATTCCAGTCAACTATTTTCCTGATGACGATCCGAAAAAAAATCCTGTTTCCAGATGGCGTGGTCATTCCAATCTTCTTTTTTCAAACTGGCTGAACTATTATGTATATCAGATTACACCGTTTGATCCATTTGAAAACAAAATCTTATATAACATATAGAAATAATCTATAATTATATATCATTTTCACGTATTGGACAGAAAACTTATTCCATGATAACATAAATACAGAACAAAACAAGGAGGCCAACACAATGCGATTATATCAACATAATAATAACCGGCGATGTTTAAACATGATTCTTTCTGTGCTGTTGAGCCGGAACCGAATGTGCATCACCTGTCAGTGATCATCATGAATTTGAGGAGATTCTCATGTCGAAATTTAGTTTCAGAAATTTATTTAAACGCAAATCAAATAATATTATAAGCGGTAAACCGCGGGAGGAAAATATAATGGCAAACATTAAAGATTCAAAAACATGGGGCTTTGAGACCCGTCAGTTACATATCGGGCAGGAACAGGCAGATCCGGTAACAGATTCAAGAGCCGTTCCAATTTACGCAACCACTTCTTATGTGTTTCACAATTCGCAACATGCGGCAGACCGCTTCGGCCTTCGCGACGCCGGCAATATTTACGGCAGACTGACAAATCCGACGCAGGGAATTTTTGAAGAAAGAATCGCTTCCCTTGAGGGTGGTGTTACAGCACTGGCGGTAGCTTCCGGCGCGGCTGCTATCAATTATACGATCTCTGCGCTTGCAAGAAGCGGTGAACATATTGTCGCCGCAAAGACGATCTACGGCGGTACCTACAATCTGCTCGCGCACACGCTGCCCCTTTCGTCCGGCATAACCACTACATTCGTGGACCCCGATGTTGAAGGCTCGTTTGAAGCAGCGATAAAAGAAAATACCAAGGCGATATTCATTGAAACTCTCGGTAATCCGAATTCCAATATTATCGATATTGAGGAAATCGCTAAGATTGCACACAAACACAAGATTCCGTTGGTTGTCGATTCCACCTTTGCCACTCCGTATCTGGTCAGGCCGATTGAATACGGTGCAGATATCGTTGTTCATTCCGCAACAAAGTTTATCGGCGGTCATGGTACCGCAATCGGCGGCGTTATCGTGGACGGAGGTAAGTTCGACTGGAAGGGTTCTGGTAAATACCCGTGGATTTCGGAAGCAAACCCAAGCTACCACGGTATCTCATTTGCTGACGCTGTAGGTCCGGCTGCTTTCGCTACCTATATCCGTGCAATTCTACTTCGTGACACTGGCTCCACCCTTTCCCCATTCCATGCGTTCTTGTTCCTGCAGGGACTTGAGACCCTTTCCCTCCGCGTGGAGCGTCATGTGGAGAACGCGCTGAAGATCGTTAATTATCTGGCAAAGAATCCCCAGGTGGAAGCTGTTCACCATCCGTCACTTGAGGGTGAGCCGAGCCATAAGCTTTATCAGAAGTATTTTCCGAACGGCGGAGGTTCGATCTTTACCTTTGAGATAAAGGGCGACGACAAAACGGCGCAGAAGTTCATCGACAATCTGGCGATCTTCTCACTTCTTGCAAACGTTGCCGACGTGAAATCTCTGGTTATTCATCCGGCAAGCACGACGCATTCACAGTTAACCGGCGAGGAACTGCTTGATCAGGGGATCAAGCCGAATACAATCCGTCTTTCCATCGGCATTGAAAAGGCAGATGATCTGATTACTGCTTTGGATGCGGCATTTGAGTCAGTGAAATAAGATATAAAGAAACGCAAAGCAGACGGAAACTCCGATGTTTTCCGTCTGCTTTTTACACCCTAATTATAGCAAATTTCAAATGGCTCAAACTGGCAGATTGGAAACTACTATATTACATAATTGTTTGAATACCGTTCCCTCTGCTGATTGAGGATATCCTGAAGAGTGATTCCGTCGAGATATTCGGTGATAACACGATCAAGACCTTGCCATACCGGAAGTGTGGAGCAATCCGCATTATGTGTACATTGGTTGGGATGCTGTTCAAGACACGGAACAGGCGAAAGGCCGCCTTCTGTAAGACGCAAAAGTTCGCCGACTGTGTATTTTTCAGGAGTTCTTGCAAGCCGGTATCCTCCCTGAAAGCCACGGTTAGCTAATAAATATTCGGATCTGTTGAGTAAGGGAACGATCTGTTCCAGGTATTTTTTTGAAATATCCTGGCGCTCGGCAATATCTTTCAGCGAAATATATCCGTCATCCTGATGCTCGGCAAGATCAAGTAACATTCGCAGGGCATATCTGCCCTTTGTTGAAATTTTCATAGAGGTATCCTCCGTTTCATAACCCTATAATAACATATTTATTGTAGGAATTCAAGATGACACAATAAAATCAGTTATGTTAAAAAAATTGTTATATGTAATTTCTATAAAAAAGTATCATTTTCATGTATTGGACAACAGAGAAACCGCTGTATACAATAATATAAAATGAACAAGAAGGAGGATCGCGATTGATTCTAATAAATAATATAAGCAAAACTTTTGAAGTGTCTAAAAAGAAAATTGAAGCGGTACAGGATGTAAGCCTGACTATCAATGACGGTGAAATATTCGGAATCATCGGGTTTTCCGGTGCCGGGAAATCGACTCTTGTCCGATGTATCAACTTACTTGAAAGACCTACGTCAGGAACGGTGGAAATTGACAGCCGTGAATTAACGAGCCTGTCGACCAAAGAACTGAGACTTGTCAGAAAAAAAATCGGCATGATATTTCAGCACTTCAACCTAATGCCGTCCCGAACTATATTCGGGAATGTCGCATACCCGCTCCGAAAAAGCGGGTTGAGCAAAAAAGAAATCCGTGAAAAAGTACGAGAACTTTTACAGTTCGTGGATATCTCGGAAAAAGAAAACGCTTACCCCAGCCAACTGTCTGGCGGTCAGAAGCAGAGAGTAGCGATTGCAAGAGCTTTAGCAAACGACCCAAAAATCCTCTTATGCGATGAAGCGACATCAGCGCTGGACCCTCAGACAACAAAATCCATTCTTCAATTGCTTAAACGACTGAATGAGAAGCTTGGGATCACAGTAATTATCATTACTCATGAAATGACTGTTGTAAAAGAGATTTGCAGTAGAGTTGCCGTTATGGATCGTGGCAGGATTGTTGAAGAAGGCGAAGTGTTCACCATATTTACAAACCCGCAGCAGCAAATCACCCGCGAATTTATCAAAACCACATCCAACCTGCAAAAAATAGATGCTTTGATAAAGGCAAATTCACAGGTGGTTACACTGAATCCCGGCGAAATTATCGTTAGGTTGTCGTATGTCCAGCGAAATGCTTCGGAGCCGCTGATTTCCACAGTCTCTCAAAAGTTCGATGTTCATCTGAATATTATATTTGCAGATATTGAGATCGTTCAGGGTGCACCGATCGGAGGAACGGTCGCCATAATCAGCGGAGAACGCGATAAAATCACAAAGGCAATCGAGTATCTGATCGAAAAACATGTTGGAGTGGAGGTGATCAAGGATGCAGGAACTATTGAATGATCTGATTCCCAATATAATGAGTAAATTACCAGCATTCTACACTGCTTTATCGGACACATTGCTTATGATGGTGTGGTCGGGAATATTCATACTGATCTTCGGGTTGCTTTTTGGGATCGTGATAACGGTTACGCGAAAGGGCGGAATCCTGGAAAACAACATAATATATCAGATCCTCGATAAGCTGATAAATCTTTTTCGTTCGATTCCGTTCATAATCCTACTGACCGCGGTCATGCCGCTTTCACGGCTAATCATGGGGACCGCGATAAATGTTAGAGGCGCTATTGTTCCACTGGTTCTTGGCACAGTGCCGTTCTTCACCCGACAAATTGAAAGCGCGCTTGCAGAAACCGATCATGGTCTGATTGAAGCGGCTTTGTCAATGGGTTCCAGCCCAGTGGAAATTATATTTCGTATATACCTGCGTGAGAGCATTGCATCGATCATCCGCGGGACCACAATTACATTGATTAGCCTTGTGGGGCTAACCGCCATGGCAGGCGTTGTCGGCGCTGGGGGACTCGGTGATTTTGCGATACGCTACGGACATGACCGTAATCAGGTTGATGTGACATGGGTTACTGTAATCATTCTGGTCGTTCTTGTCAACGTAATACAAGTATTCGGCGGACTATTCGTAAAGAAAAATACACATAAAACTTAATTATTATTTGGAGGAAACAAACATGAAAATTAATAAAATTATAGCTCTTATTCTCGCTGTTGCAGCCATTACTCTTTCACTCGCTGCGTGCGGTAAGTCCGGCAGCGAAACAAACAGTACAACAACAGACAGTGATTCTGTTGCTTCCACAACGCAAACGATAAAACTTGGTGTGGTCGGCAGCGACAAAGAGATCTGGCTTCCAGCACAGGAAAAGCTCAAGGAAGAAGGGATTATTCTGGAATTCGTTGAATTTTCAGATTATACTACGCCTAACAACGCTTTAGCTAATGGAGAAATTGATCTTAACGCTTTCCAGCATCAGGTTTATCTTGACAGCGAAGTTTCTGCGAATGGATATAAGATTGAGGCAATCGGTTATACTCTGCTGGCGCCCTTGAACCTCTATTCCAGTAAAATCAAATCAGTTGATGAACTGAAAGACGGAGATATCGTTGCGGTACCAAACGATGCGACAAATGAAGGCAGAGCATTAAAGGTGTTGGAACATGCAGGTATCATTACATTAAAAGCGGATGCTCCTTTCAGTCCAACAATTCAGGATATTGAAACATATAATATTGCCGTTACTATTGAAGAACTTGCTGCAAATACAATTACTTCCGTATTACCGGATGTGACGGCGGCAATCGTAAATGGCAACTACGCCGTAGACTTCGGTTTAAGTAACGATGATGCAATTTATAAGGATGACGGCACAGGTGCAGAACAATACTGGAACCTTATCGCAGCCAGAACAGAAGATTTGAGTGATCCGGATCGTGTTGAACTCTTCAGAAAAGTTGTCGAGGCTTACCAACAGCCTGAAACAGAAGAGGTTTTCAATACGACATACAAGGGCGCATATATCAAAGCAGGTTGGGATGTCGATCTTCTTTCGGATAATCAATAAACTGCGCTTTGTTGCAGAAGTTCAACAGGCGATACAGCAAATTCTGTATCGCCTGTTATCCGTAAAATTACAATTCTGATATTTAATATTAGTCTTAGTACAGATTCAGGAGAATAAATATGCCTAAAAAAATAAATTTGAATTTAGATACGGTAGAAAACCGTGAAATACGTCTTGGTTCGATCATATCGTGGGACGGCAAGGCGTCGGAGCTTGTGGAGCTTTCACGGTATGAGGAACGCGGACGCGATATCGGCTGCAGCGGCAACAGGAGCAGCGGATGTCGCTTGTGCGAGCTCAATATGCCGTTCAACCAATCAAGCATGTGCACAAATTCTATTGCCGCATGCCAGGTCGGCAACCTGACAGATTGTGTTCTGATACAGCATTCACCAGCCGGATGCTCTGCGCGAAATCCTGTTTTTAATCTTTCGTTCCGAGAAGGATTGAAGCGTAGGGGTAAAAAGCAGAAGAACATCAATATTATTTCGACAAATTTACAGGAAAACGATATGATTTTTGGCGCTGGCGATAAACTCCGTACGGCGGTACGCGAGGCGTATTCTCGCTATGAACCAAAGGCTATTTTTTTATCTATGTCCTGCTCAACGGCAATTATTGGAGAGGATATTTCAAGCGCTGCAACGGAAATGGAGGATGAACTTGGTATTCCTGTTATTCCACTACATTGCGAGGGATTCCGTTCAAAACACTGGAGCACCGGATTTGATATTGTACAGCACGGTATTGTGCGGCAAATCGCGAATAAGCATCCTAAAAAGCAGAGTGATTTGATAAATATAGTTGCCCTATGGGGAACGGATTATTTTACGGATATGTTGAAGCCTTTAGGCCTCAGAGTAAATTATATTGTGGAAATTGCGAGCTATGAGGACCTCAAGCAGATTTCCGAGGCAGCTGCTACTACCACATTCTGTCACACATTGGGTTCCTATATGGCCACTGCTCTCGAGCAGGAATACGGCGTGCCGCAGGTCAGAGCACCGCAGCCGTACGGCATATCCGGAACGGATGCATGGCTGCGTGCGATTGCAAAAATTTGCGGCAAGGATAAAGAGGTTGAAGAATACATCACATCAGAGCATGAAAGAATCCTGCCGCAGATAGAGTCTTTACGTAAAAAACTCACCGGTATAAAAGGATATGTGTTGACAGGTTCGGCTTACGCACACGGACTTATCTCGGTGCTGAGAGAATTGGAAATTGTTGTAGATGGCTCGTTGGTTTTTCATCACGATCCTGTCTATGACAGCGGAAGTGAGGAACAAAACTCCTTAAAAACATTGGTTGATACGTATGGGGACATTCCGCATTTCACTGTCAGTAAAACGCAGCCATTTCAGCTGCCACAGCTCTTTAAACGAACACCAGCGGACTTTGTTATCGTACGTCACGGCGGACTGGCACCGGATCTGGCGAGGCTTGGAATACCGTCATTTGAAATGGGCGATGAACATCTGCCTGTGGGCTACGATGGTATTGTGCGTCTTGGAAAAGCAGTTCTGGAAACACTGTCAAAAAGAAAATTCAATAATGTTCTAAGAAGGCATGTTTCACTTCCGTATACAGAGTGGTGGATGAATCAGAAGGACCCGTTTGTATTCGCAAATAAACCGGATATTCTTGATGAAGATGGAGATAGAACCAATGAAATTACAGCAAAAAAATAGTATTCTTACTCACCAGCATTATGCGTGTTCGATGGGTGCGGCATATTCTGTTTCGGCAATTCCAGGAGGTGTTCCGATCGTCAACTGCGGACCGGGCTGTATTGACCAGCAATATGCCACAATGTCTTTTTGCAATGGGTATCAGGGAGTAGCCGGAGTCGGCAGCGGTGACATTCCGGGGACGGATACAAGCGAAAACGAAATTGTATTTGGCGGAGCAAAAAAATTAGACGGTGTTATCAAAGCGGCGCTGAAGATCATGAAGGGAGATTTATTTGTTGTCCTTTCCGGTTGTGCGCCGCAGCTTGTCGGCGATGACGTCGGGACAGTTGTGAAAAAATACCGGGATATGGGATATCCAATTGTCAATGCGGAAGTTCCGGGATTTAAAGGAAATAATCTTAAAGGTCATGAAACGGTAGTTATCGCAATTATTGATCAATTTGTGGGGGAAAGTAAAGTACGTAAGCGAAAGAAACTGGTCAATCTTTGGTTTGAAGAACCTTATTTCAACACCTTTTGGCGCGGAGATTATGCTGAAATAAAAAGAATGTTGAAAGCCGCTGGATTTGATGTAAATGTCTTTTTCGGATCTGAAAGTACAGGCGTTTCCGAATGGAAAGACATCCCGAAGGCAACGTTTAACCTTGTTGTATCCCCCTGGATGGGTTTGAAAATCGCAAAGCACCTGGAGAAAAAGTATAATCAACCTTATCTGCACATTCCGGTTATCCCAATTGGCGAGGAGGCTACAACAGCATTTTTAAGAAAAGTTGTCGAATTTGCGAAGATAGATTCTGCACCCTCCGAAAGATTCATTTCGCAGGAGGCACACAGATATTATTACTATCTGGAACATTTTTCGAATTTCTTTTCGGAATATCATTTCAATCTTCCGACCTCTTTTGCTACTGTAGGGGACGCGGCATATAACCTTGCCGTTACAACATTTTTGGCAGATCAGATCGGACTTGTCCCGGTAAAACAGATTATCACCGATAATACTCCAAAAGAATACAGAGAGCAGATTTTAGAACTGTACCATCACCTTTCGGAAGAGGTCTGCACAGATGTAGAGTTCATAGAAGATGGATTTATAGTAGAAGAAGAAATTGAAAATACGGACTTCGGAACAGGTACACCTTTGATTTTAGGCTCTTCATGGGAGCAGGATGTAGCCGAAAAAATCGGTGGAATTCTTGTGGAAATCGGAACCGTCGCAACGGAAGAGGTTGTGCTTAATAGAAGTTATATCGGATATAACGGAGCATTGTCGTTGTTGGAAAAAATTTATAGCGCGTCGATCGGAGGCAAGTAATGGTTTACAGAGTTGCAATGTCAAGTACCGATGGAAAAGTTGTAAACCAACATTTCGGGCACACGGAACGTTTCTGCATTTTTGAAATTGCAGATGACGGTAAATATGAATTTTTGGAATTGCGGTCTGTGCAGGCCTGTTGTCATCAGGGTGAGCATGAAACAGACGCATTTTCCGCTGTTCTCAATAAATTGCGCGATGTTCAGGCAGTTATAGTCAGCAAAATTGGGCGTGGAGCAGCTGATTTTCTGGAAAGCAATGGAATAACAGTATACGAAGCACCCTACCCTATTGAACCGCTGCTTGAAAAAATCACGCAGGAAAAGCTATACGAGGTAGATAAATGGCAATTACATATAAACAACTAACGGAAAAACATCCTTGCTTTGCTTTGGGTAAAAAAGGGCGTAACGGAAGAATACATTTGCCCGTAAGTCCTACGTGCAATATGGAATGCAAATTTTGCAGTAGAAAAATAAACGATTATGAGAACCGTCCCGGTGTGACTTCAACAGTGATAAAACCCGAGGAAGCCATTAATGTTGTCAAACGCTCTCTTGAATTATGCTCGGATATTACTGTGGCGGGTATCGCAGGACCTGGTGACACACTGGCATCGGATTATGCACTTGAAACTTTTCGCCTGATAAAAGAAAATTTTCCGCAAATTATCAAATGTATGAGTACAAACGGCTTGCTTTTATCGGAAAAGGCCAATGAAATCATCGAAACCAGTATTGATTCGCTCACGGTCACTGTGAATGCGGTCGATCCGCAAATTGAAGCAGAATTAAATGGCGGAATCCTGTATCACGACGTGCATTATATGGGTGTTGAAGCAGCAGCTATTTTGATAAAAAATCAACTTGAAGGAATCAGAAAGGTAAGCTCAGCGGGAATTACAATTAAGGTAAATACTGTGCTTGTACCCGGAATAAACGATACTCATATTGAAGAGGTAGCTAAAACCGTAAGTGCGGCGGGCGCGTCGATTTATAATATCATTCCGCTCATCCCACAGCATGAACTATCATCCTATAGAGCGCCAACATGTACCGAGATAGATGAAGCAAGACGAAAGGCGGAAAAATATATCGATGTATTTCGCCACTGCCAGCGGTGCCGTGCTGATGCGATAGGCATTCCGGGTGAAAAAGACATCGGCGATTGTGTTTATTTGAAAAG